>MDSZ01106225.1_pt1 | contig 10697 bp, 9 predicted proteins | sample 811201 | NCBI WGS metagenome assembly MDSZ01 (sample SAMN05326647, study PRJNA326480) | marine metagenome | isolation source: seawater | place: Indian Ocean: North | collected 2010
CCTCCCATTTGAGCAATTTTAATTGCTAATTTTGATTCAGTAACTGTATCCATTGCGGCTGAGATTAATGGTATTTTAAGAGTAATATTTTTGGTAATTTTTGTTGTTACATCAGCATCGGAAGGTTTTATGGAAGACTTTGACGGTACGATCAACACGTCATCAAAAGTTAAAGCTTCCGTTAAATTCTTCATATTACAATTTAATCTAATATTAATTAATTTAAAACTAATATTTAAAATTATTTTTTTTGTGCGATTAAATATGTTTCAGGTGATTCAGCTCTTGATGCTTTTGGTTTAAAGTATTTAATTGAATATAAAGTTTTGTTCATTTTTTTTATAAGATCGCCTTGGGCACCTCCTTGAAAAATTTTTGCTATTAAGAAACCATTTTTTGATAAAAAGTAATCTGATAAATCTAAAACTTTTTCAATTAAAGAAATAATACGTAAATGGTCAACTTTTTTGTTTCCTGAAGAATTTGGGGACATATCACTTAGAATTAAATTTATTTTTTTACCATCAAAAAATGAGTCAATTTTTTTAAAAATATCGTTATCAAAAATATCGCTTTGTAAAAATTCAACATTTGGAATTGATTTCATGTTTATCTTATCAATACCTAGAATTTTTGAATTTTTTGGTGCAAATTTTCGAGAAACTTGAAGCCATCCTCCTGGAGAGCATCCAAGATCAAGAATAAAATTACTGCTTTTTAAAAATTTAAATTTTTGGTTGATTTGAATTAGTTTATAAGAAGACCTGGAACGATAACCATCAATTTTTGATTTTATTACATACTCATCATTCAAATGTCGTTCAAGCCATCTCTTACTATCTTTATTTTTTTGTTTGTTAAGAACTTTTATTCTTTTCATAACTCAAAATTATTTCCTCTGTAAGAGCATCCCTAAGACCTTTTTGTGTAACTATAATCTTACTAATGGGAAACTTATCCATAATTATTTTCAAAATTTTTATTCCATTTTTTAACAACGTATAACGATCACCTATGCATGGGTGCTTTTGCAATTCGTTATCATTTTTTTTCTCTAGATATTTTATAGTTTTATTTACATCCTCATAGGACATTTCATAACCCTCAATTTTTTTTGGGTTATAAAATGGCAAATTTAGAAATACGCAACAAAGTGAAGTGACCGTACTACAAGAGCCAATTGCCAAAAATTTTTCATCCTCACTAATTTTAAAATGTTGAAAATAATTTGAAAAGTGTCTGCTCAAATCTTGCTCAACGTGGTCTTCAGAAAAAATCTCACATTTTTCGTCAAAATTTATAACACCATATGAGATTGATTTTGTAATTATTTCATTAGGTTTAATGTTGAAACAACTGAGTTCAGTGCTTCCTCCTCCAATGTCAAATATTAAACCTAATTTTTTTATATTAGATATATATGCACTACAACTTTTCATTGAAAGTCTAGCTTCTTCCACCGAACCAATAATTTCAACTTCCAGTCCAGTATTTTTTTTTACTTCTTCCACGAAAAACTCTGGATTAATAACACTTCTGCACGCCTCTGTAGCAATGCATTTATATTTTTTTACATTCATACTGTTTATTTTTTTTGCAAAAAAGTTAAGACTATCAACTGTTTTTTTTATATTTTTATAATTAAATTCATTGTTATATGATAAATTTTTAATCAAATTAGTTGGGATAGAGGAGTTAAAAACTGATTTTATTACACCCTGATTTTTTTCCGATATTAGCAGTCTACAGTTATGACTTCCAATATCAATAGCGGCAAATTTATCGTTTTTTTTCAATACAACAACATTTTTTAAGTTAACTTTATATTATTAACAATAAATAATTAAATCAATTAACAAACTATATATAATAACTTTATGAAAATATTTTTGGTCATATCCTCTTTACTTATTATTTCAATTTTCTTTTTTTTTAAAGATGAAACTGAGGTATCTGATGAAATGATAATAAAGTTGGATAAAGAAGTGGAGGTAAAAAAATTAAAGAAAGAGAGTTTTACAAAAACACTAAAATTTAGTGGTTTTTCAGAGGCATCAAGAATTGTAATAATTAAATCACAAGTCGAAGGAAAAGTTAGTAGTAAATCTTTTGAAAAGGGAAAGTTTTACAAAGCAGGTTCTCAATTAGTATTGATTGACCCCGAAGATAAAATTGCAAAGTTTAAGGAAATGGAAGCATTGTTGAATCAGAGAAAAAAAGAATACGAAGTGGCTGAAAAATTATTTAAAAAGGGTTTCAGGTCTGAAGTTAAGTTGAGTGAATCAAGAACAAATTTTGAAAATGCTCTGGCATTATATGAAAAAAGTCAAGTTGAGTTAAATAACACTAAAATATTAATTCCATTTGATAGTACAATTGAAGATAGTTTTATTGAACTAGGTGATTATGTTAAAAAAGGTGATGATATTGCAAAAATTGTAGATCTAGATCCAATTTTTATTAAAGTAAATGTTACAGAAAATGAAATTAACAGTCTAAGATTAAACCAAAAAACTGATATCATAATTGCCGATAAATCTTATGAGGGCTTTATTAGTTACATATCTAAAACTTCAGATCCTTTAACTAGAAACTTTACAGTTGAGATAAAGATCAACAACTCACAAAAAAAGATAATTAGTGGATTATCATCAGAAGTTAGAATTAATTTATTGCAAAAAGATGCTTATTTCATCCCTTCTTCATTAATAAGCTTAGATGATAATGGAAAAATAGGTATTAAAGTAATACAAGAAAAAAATGTCTTATTTTTAACAATTGATATAATTAGTGATACTGGAAATGGATACTGGGTGAATTCTAATTCAAAAAATAATTTGGAAGATTATATGTTAATTACCCAAGGTCACGAATATGTGATAGAGGGAGAAAGTGTAACTATTAAAAATTCTGATGATTGATAAAATTTTAAATTCCTCAAAGTTACTTCTTACAATATTATTTTTTCTAATCACATTTGGATTCTATCAATACAATTCTCTTCCTAGAGAATCAGATCCCGATATAAGTTTACCAGTAATATATGTATCGCTATATCATAAAGGAATTTCCCCAACGGATTCAGAAAGACTTTTGATTAAACCCTTAGAAAAGGAACTGAAAAATATAGAAGGATTAAAAAAAATTTCATCTAATTCTTATCAAAGTGGTGGAAATATTGTCTTAGAGTTCGATGCTGGCTTTAATTCTGAAAAGGCTTTGTCTGATACAAGGGTTAAAATTGATCTCATAAAAAATAAATTACCAAAAGAAACGGACGAACCTAGAGTTATGGAAGTCAACTTATCAAGATTTCCAGTTTTAGCGGTGGCGATTTCAGGTGAGGTAGATGAGAGAGTTCTCTTTAAAATCGCTAAATCTTTAAAAGATGATATTGAATCAATATCAGAAGTCCTAGAGGTCAAAACTTTGGGTGACAGAGAAAGATTAATAGAAATAATAGTTAATCCAAGAATTGTAGAAAATTATGGTCTTACTAATAAAGATGTACTTGAGTCTATTGCGAAGAGTAATTTAATGATACCTGCAGGAACTTTGAGTAATGATAAAGGGAGTTTTAATGTTCAGGTTCCAAGTCTAATAGAAAGCAGAGAAGATTTATTAAATATTCCCATAAAGTCACAAAGTAACTCTTTTATAAAACTTGATGATGTAGCTGAAGTCAGGGATTCATTTAGAGAAAAAATGGGTTATGCAAGAAATAATGGAGAAAAAGCCATAATCCTTGAAGTATCGAAAAGAACAGGAGAAAATATAATTGATGTCATCAATAAAATAAAAACCATTGTTAATGATAGAACAAAAAATGTTCCAGAATTTATTAATATAAACTTTTTCCAGGATGAATCTGAAAAAATAATTACACAAGTAAATGACTTAGAAAATAATGTGATTCTCGCTACGATTATTGTTTTTATAATAACCTTATTTTTTATGGGTTTAAAATCCTCTATTTTAGTTAGTATTTCAATACCCTTTTCTTTTCTTTTATCAATGATAATTTTATCTTTTTTTGATGTGACTATTAATGTTGTTGTTCTATTTTCTCTTATTTTATCAGTTGGGATTTTAATCGATGGTGCAATAATAGTTGTAGAGTATGCAAACAGGAGAGCTAATGAGGGAATTAGTAAGAAAAAAGTTTTTATTCTATCGGCAAAAAAAATGTTTATTCCAGTATTAGCATCTACATCCACAACACTAGCAGCTTTTTTTCCATTAATCTTTTGGCCAGGAATTGCTGGAGAATTTATGTTTTTTCTCCCTGTTACACTTTTAGCAATACTTTCTTCATCACTACTTATGGCTCTTTTTTTTATACCCGTTATTGGTAAAGTTTTTGGAACAGATAAAAATTTTGATAAAGAGCAACAAAGTAATCTCAAACTATTAGAAACAGGTAATTTAAATGATATAAAAGGAATCCAAGGAAAATATATTGAGGTTTTGAGATACTGTCTTGATAACCCAAAAAAATTAATAGTGTTAACTATCACCTCATTAATATCTATCCAAATTTTTTATAGCAAATTTGGTAAAGGTTTTGAATTCTTTCCTCCAATTGAACCGGATTATGCAGAGGTAGTGATTCATGCAAGAGGAAATTTTTCAGCAATAGAAAAAGATAAAATAGTAAATCAAGTAGAAAAAGAGGTACTTAAAAATAAAAGTATAGAAAATATATATTCAAGAAGCGGTCTTATTAAAGGTGATAATCGTGATGAGTCAGAGGACGTTATTGGCTCAATAAAAATAGAATTTATTGATTGGAGAAAAAGACCAAACGCTAATGTAGTTATTGAAGAGTTAAAATTACAAACAAAACGATTTTCAGGTATATACATTGAATTTATAAAAAAACAGGATGGACCACCAAAGGACAAAGATATTGAGATAGAAATAATGAATAACGATGAAAACCAATTAAATGTTGATACGGCTTTTATTTACCAATTTTTAAAAGAGAAAAACTGGGTAAAAAATATTGATACAGATTTAAATATACCAGGAATTGAATGGGAAATTTCTATTGATAGGATAAAGGCTGACCAATATGGGGTTGACATTCAACTCATCGGTAACGCTATTCAAATGCTTACTCATGGATTAAAAGTAACAGAATATATGCCAAAAGATAATGATGAGGAAGTCGATATTGTTATTAAGTATGAAAGAGAATATAGAACATTAGACGAGTTAGATAAAATTCTTGTTGAAGGAAAAAATGGTCCAGTCTCGCTAAGTTTATTTGTAAATAGAAAACCCATTAATAAAGTTGGAAAGATTACTAGAAAAAATTCCACAAGATCAAAAACAATTAAATTCGATGTCATAGAGGGAACAGTTGCAAACAATAAGGTTTTGGAAATAACAGAGTGGCTTAAATTATCCAAACAACTAAAGTCCAATGTTTTTTTTACAGGTCAGGAAGAAGATCAAAATGAAGCAAAAGAATTTTTAATTAAAGCTTTCTTTATCGCAGTTTTTTTAATTACAATTATTCTAATTGCTACGTTTAACAGTTTTTACTTTTGTCTAATTATCTTATCTGCGATTATCTTTTCCACAATTGGCGTTATGATAGGATTGATAATTTCTGGAAAACCATTTGGTATAATAATGAGTGGCATTGGAGTTATTGCGTTAGCTGGAATTGTTGTAAATAATAATATCGTCCTTCTTGATACTTACAAGACTTTAAGAATGGAAGGTGAAAAAATAAAAGAAGCAATTTTAAGAACCGGTGCACAAAGACTTCGTCCTGTTATGCTTACAACTCTTACAACGTTTTTTGGCTTAGTTCCTATGGCTATTGGATTGAATATCAATTTTTTAGATTTTGAGATAAATTTTGGAAGTCCAAGTTCGCAGTGGTGGCTTCAGTTATCTAATGCAATAGTTTTTGGTGTTATGTTTTCGTTTATTTTAACGCTCATCATTACACCATGTTTAATTCTTATTGGAGAAAAAAGTAAAATATTTAAGACTTTTTAAAATCATAAAAAGCTAAGGGTATACTTAAAAAATAAACACTTATTAAAATTATCATTGCTAACCAAAAATCTGTTATGAGTAATGATAAAAAGCTTGCTAATAAAATAATGACTAACGGAATTAGTTTTTTCTCAAATTTTATTCCTTTTAGGGAAAAGGTGGGAATATTGGATATCATCAATATTGAAGGAACAAGTAAATAGAATTTTATAAAATATTCGTTCAAAAAAATTTCTACATTAAACCTAAAATTTAACATCATTGGTAAAAGTGTTAGACCAGCCGCAGCAGGTGTTGAGATTCCAGAAAAATATTTAATGTTATTTTCTTGTTTATTCGCATGACTAGTTATATTGAATTTTGCTAGTCTTGAGGATGAGCAAATAGCATAAAAAATTACCATAGCCCATACACCATCAACCATTAATGATTTAGACCAAAGATAAACTATTAATGCAGGTGTAACTCCAAAACTGATAAGATCTGATAGAGAGTCCAGTTCAATACCAAAATTTGAGTTTGATTTAAGTAGTCTTGCAATTTTTCCATCAATATTATCTAGGAAAGATGCAAAAACAACTAGAGAAACAGAAATCTGCCATTTATTTTCTATTGCAAATTTTAACGCAGTTAAACCTAATGCCAACGAAAAAAAGGTAAATAAATTAGGAATGAGGCTTCTGAGTGATAATTTTTTCATTTAATTGAAATAAAATTTTTTACTTTGATTTAGAAGATTTAAAGTCAGCTAAAATAGTTTCTCCTGAAATAGCTAATTGGCCTTCCTTTACTTTAACATTAAAGTTTTTTGGAATATAAATATCTAATCTACTACCAAATCTAATTATGCCAAATCTTTCACCAACTTTTACAATTTGATTTTCAGTTAAATCACACTTAATTCTACGTGCAATCAAACCTGCAATTTGAACTACGAATATAAAAACATTTTTTTCTACTTCAATTTTTGTAATCATTCTTTCATTATTCTCACTAGATTTATCAAGTGATGCATTAATAAATGTTCCTGGTATGTATTTTAACCAAACAACTTTGCCAGATACTGGAACTCTATTTACATGCACATTAAAAACATTCATAAAAACAGAAATTTTTGTCATTATTGTAGATTGTTTATCTTTCAAAGTTTCCGGACTTTTAGCTGACTCTACTTTAACCACTTTACCATCAGCAGGTGAAATTACAGTGTCATCTATGTCAGGGGTAAACCTATTAGGATCTCTAAAAAAATAGACACACCATAAGGAAAGCAAAAAACCAATCCAACCTAAAAAATCAGAAATTAAGGAGAGTAACAATGACACGAAAAAAAATAGAGCTATAAATGGATAACCTTCTGAATTTATAGCGGGAAAAATTTTTTTTAATTGCTCGGAGCTACTAAAAAGCGATTTTATTTTTTTTAAAAAATCATTATTTTTATTCATAAAAGGATGTGCGTTTCAAATTAGGTATTTTAAATACTTGTCCAGGAAATATTAGATCTGGATCATTAATTATTTTCTTATTATTTTTATAAATTTCTGCATATAAAATTCCTCCTCCCAACGTTTTTCTTGCAATTCTCCAAAGACTATTGCCATTCTCAACTATAATTTCTTTTTCATAAAAAAGTTTTGAATCAATCTTTCCATTAAGAATCTGAGTTTTCAAAGACAGAATATTATTTTCAAAACTAGATTTTATTTCTAAGTCGTAATTCTCAAAAACTATTTCATTTATACTAAATTCCCAATTACCTTGGACATCAGCAATAGATTTTCCAATTAATTTTTTAGAAATAAAAATTTGAATTTCAGCATTAGGTATTGATCGACCTTTGAGTCTTAATTTTTCATTATCAAAATGCTCCGACGAGTCTAATGCTAACCCTCTTACCTCCTGATTATTGTTGAGTATTTCGATTCCAACTTCCCCTTTATCTCTGATTTTGACAACTTTTTGTTTCTCGTTTTTTTCAAAGAAAATAATTATATTTTCATCTGAATTAATAATTTTACCTTCAGAATCTGAATGTTTTAAATTGAACCTCTTTAAACCATTATCAATTTTTTTTTCACTGACCCAGACCCAATCACCATGAGTATCTGAAAGTACAGATGTAAGTTTTTGATTACCATCATAAATGTCAACAACGATATTTGGCTCTGTTTTACCTGCGATAATTAAATCTCCACTAGGATCTAGTCTAACTATATCAAACTTCAAAAGAACATCTCTATTTCCATCCTCATCTGCAGAGAGAGAAGTAGTAATTAATTGGCTATCATCAACATTTTCCTTTTTTACAATATCTTCTTTATTTGGAATGCCTAAAAAAAGCACCACAGCCAAACTAATAAGAGATGAAAGTAATAATATTTCTTTTTTCATTGTGATATTCTTTAATTTAATAATATATTCAATTTATAAATATCACCATACAAATTTTATGTCATTAAATATAGGAGTTTTTTTAGGATCTAGATCAGGAAACGATAAAAAAATTTTGACTTTAGTTAAAAAATTTACGGAATGGTTTATCAAAGAAAATCATACACTAATAATTGGGGGAACTGATTCAGGTTTGATGGAAATTCTTGCAAAAGAAGTACATTCTAAAGTTACTGTTAAGGCGATTTACACAAAAAAATATATCGATCCTTCAAAAAATTACAATTTTTACACAGAATTGATAATCGTAGAAGATTCAATTAGCAAGAAAAAGATCTTTGAAAAAAATTCTGACCTTTTTGTTGCTTTTCCTGGGGGTGTAGGTACATTAGATGAAATCGTTGATATTATTAATAGAAATATTTTAAAAGAAATAAACAAAAAACTTTTCTTGATTAACGATAATCTTTACTGGAAGAAGTTTAATGAGTTACTTGATTTTTTTAAGTTAAAAAATTTCACCAGCAAAAATTACAATCAAGATAACTTTAAAATTTGTAATCTTAAGCAATTAAAAAAAGAAATTAAAGAAATAGATGCCAAAAATAAAAGTTAAAAATCCAATTGTAGATATTAATGGTGATGAAATGGCCCGTGTTGTTTGGAATAAAATAAAAAGTTCTCTAATTTTACCTTTTTTAGATATTAATCTTTTAGAATTCGATTTAAGTATAGAAAACAGAAATAATACAGATGATCAGGTAACAATAGAGGCTGCAAAGGCGATAAAAAAAAATAACGTTGGTGTCAAGTGCGCAACAATTACTCCGGATGATAAAAGAATTATTGAGTATAATTTAAAAAGAAAATATCCATCACCTAATGGTACTATCAGAAATATCCTAAATGGGACAATCTTCAGAGAACCAATAATCATTAAAAATATTCCTAAGATAGTAAATCATTGGAATGAATCTGTTGTAATAGCTAGGCATGCATTTGGTGATATATATAAATCAAGAGAAATTGATATAAAAAAAAACGGTAAGCTTACATTAAAATTTGAAAGTGCTGATCAGAAAGAGGTAATTGAGGAAACAGTTTTTAAATTCGACTCTCCAGGAGTTGGGATAAGTTATTTTAATGTAGATTCATCAATTAAAGATTTCGCATATTCTTGTTTCAATTTTGCATTAAATAGAAAAATTCCAATTTTTTTGTCCACTAAGAACACAATACTTCAAAAATATGATGAAAGGTTCAAAAATATATTTGAAGAGGTCTATGAAAATAAATTTAAAAAAAAATTTCAAGAGAATAACATATTTTATCAACATAGGCTCATAGATGATATGGTTGCTTGTATGATGAAATGGTCTGGGGGATTTATTTGGGCCTGCAAAAACTATGATGGTGACGTGATGTCGGATCTAGTAGCTCAAGGATATGGTTCTCTCGGTTTAATGACATCAGTACTGCAAAGCCCAGATGGTAAAATAATAGAGACTGAAGCAGCACACGGAACGGTTACTAGTCACTACAGACAACATCAAAGTGGCTTGCAAACCTCAACAAATCCAATAGCCTCTATATTTGCATGGACAAGAGCGCTTAGCCATAGGGGAGAATTAGATGAAAATAGTGAACTAAAAGAGTTTGCAAAAAAATTGGAAAATATTTGTATAGAAACACTAGAAAACGGTGAAATGACAAAAGATTTAGCTTTGATGGTAGGTCCAGAGCAAAAGTGGGTTAATACGACTCAGTTGTTTGACATAATAAAAAATAAACTAGACAACTAAAACTGAATTTTCAATATAACCTTTTAGATTTTCAATTTTATCAGATAAGGGGGCACCACCCTGTGCCATATCTTTTCTTCCACCACCACCTTTACCACCTAAGAAATCTACTATTTTTTTTACAATTATTACTGCATCAAATTCTCTTATTATCTCTTCAGAAACTGAAACAACGACTGAAATTTTATTATTATTTTTAGTAACTAAAATAACAATATTTGTTTTTAGGTTTTTATTAATTAAGTCAGAAAGATTTTTTAGTTCCTTTTGGTCAATATCTAATATGTCAAAGTAGCACTTATACTTTTTAAATGTAATGATTTTATTTTTATTAAACTTAAGATCATCATTTGTCTTATTCTTTTTTAAAAGAGCTAAATCTTTTTTTAGTATATCAATCTTTTCTACGACATTATTTTCATTTGCTTTTAATTTTTCTTTAATTTGAATTAATAATTGAATTTGTTTTGAGAAATAGGATTCTGC
>MDSZ01139345.1_pt1 | contig 10696 bp, 7 predicted proteins | sample 811201 | NCBI WGS metagenome assembly MDSZ01 (sample SAMN05326647, study PRJNA326480) | marine metagenome | isolation source: seawater | place: Indian Ocean: North | collected 2010
AAGAATGTGTAACTGGGAATTAATTTACTTGAAATTTGTCTAAATTGACCCAAGATAAGAACTAATGACTAGTTTAAAAGAAAAAAATTTAAATCAATTAGTCCCAATGGTGGTTGAGCAGACCCCTCGTGGAGAAAGAGCTTTCGACATATATTCAATGCTTTTAAAAGAGAGAGTAATCTTTCTAACAGGTCCTGTAGAGGATGTAGGAGCTAATTTGGTTGTTGCACAATTACTATATTTAGAAGCAGAAAATCCTGATAAGGATATATCTCTATATATCAATTCTCCTGGAGGTTCTGTAACTGCAGGATTGTCTATATATGACACTATGCAATTTATTAAGCCTGATGTTTCTACTTTGTGTATAGGCCAGGCAGCAAGTATGGGCGCAGTTTTATTGGCTGGAGGTGCTAAAGGTAAGAGGCATGCTTTGCCTAATTCAAGAGTACTTATTCATCAAGTTATGGGAGGATTCCAAGGTCAAGCTAGTGATATAGAGATACATGCTCAAGAAATTCTATCCATAAAAGAAAAATTGAATAATATTTTATCTAAACATACAGGCCAAAAAGTTAAGAAAGTTGCTGAAGATAGTGATAGAGATAATTTCTTATCACCCGAAGAAGCTGTTGAATACGGATTAATTGATTCAGTCATGGAGGAAAGAGGTTAATAATGTCAGAAAAAGACAAAAACAACGGATCAGACGATAAACTTCTTTTTTGTTCATTTTGTGGAAAAAATCAAAATGAAGTCAGAAAACTTATAGCTGGCCCTTCAGTTTATATCTGTAATGAATGCATTGATTTATGTAATGACATAATACAAGAAGAAATAAATGAAACTACTGAAACCAAAGAAATCGAACCTTTTCCTGTTCCTAAAGAGATAAAAGAAACTCTTGATGATTATGTAATTGGGCAAGAAGAGGCAAAAAAGAATCTGTCTGTAGCTGTTTATAATCATTACAAAAGACTCAATAAAGATGTTACAAAAGATGAAGATGATGTAGAGCTATCTAAAAGTAATATACTCCTTTTAGGGCCTACTGGTTCAGGGAAGACTCTTTTAGCTCAAACTCTAGCTAGAATTTTAGATGTACCCTTTACCATTGCAGATGCAACTACATTAACAGAAGCTGGTTATGTTGGAGAAGATGTTGAAAACATTATCCAAAAACTATTACAGAAGTGTGATTATGATGTAGAAAAAGCTCAGTTAGGAATTGTATATATAGATGAGATAGATAAGATAGCTAGGAAATCTGACAACCCTTCTATAACCAGAGATGTATCCGGAGAAGGAGTACAGCAAGCTCTATTAAAACTTATAGAAGGAACAGTTGCATCTGTACCTCCTCAGGGAGGAAGAAAGCATCCTCAGCAAGAATTTGTTCAAGTGGATACATCAAATATTCTATTTATTTGTGGAGGAGCCTTTTCAGGCCTAGACAAGATAATTAAATACAGATGCGAAGAAACAGGAATTGGTTTTGGAGCAAATGTTTCTTCACTTAAACAATCCAAAAAATCAGATGAATTAATTGCTCAGGTTCAACCTGAAGATCTAGTTAAGTTTGGCTTGATACCTGAATTTGTAGGTAGGCTTCCTGTTACTTCAACTCTTAATGAACTAGATGAAGAGGCTCTTATTAAAATTTTAACTCTACCGAAAAATGCTTTAATTAAACAGTTTAATAAGCTGTTTGATATGGAAGGAGTTGAATTAGATATTCGTGAAGATGCATTAGTTGAAATCGCTAAAAAGGCAATACAAAGAAAAACTGGTGCAAGAGGCTTAAGATCTATATTAGAAAAAATTCTCATGGAAACTATGTACAAGATACCATCTGAGAATTCACTGTTAAAAGTGGTTGTAGATGCTGCTGTTGTGGCAGAAGAAAACGAACCTTTAATGGTTTATGATAAGGAAAAAGAAAGAAAAAGAGGCTAAGTTATTATGACTAAAAGTAGAACAAAAGATTTACCTCTCCTGCCATTAAGAGATGTGGTTATATTTCCTTCTGTAGTAACACCTTTATTTGTCGGAAGAGATCAATCTATAGTTGCTCTTCAAGCTTCAATGGCTTCTGATAAACAAATTATGTTAGTCGCTCAAAGGGATTCAAGCACTGAAAATCCTGAACAAAATGATTTATATGAGGTAGGGACTATTTCTTCAATTTTACAATTAATTAAATTACCTGATGGAACAGTCAAAGTCTTGGTTGAGGGGAGTAAAAGAGCAAAAATTAAGACTATAAATGATTATAAGGATTATAAAGCTGTTGATGTAACCCCTATAAAAGAAGAAGAGGAAACTGATGAAGCTCCAACTTTGATTGCAAACCTCAAGAAAGATTTTCAAGAATATGTAAAAGTAACAAGGAAAACAACACCAGAGGTCCTACATACCGTCAATTCAATTGATAAACTAGGAAGATTAACTGATACTTTAGTTGGCCATTTGTCTATAAATTTAGACCAAAAACAAGAAATTCTTGAAACAACCTCTTTGATAGAAAGATCTAGAAAAATTTTATCCCATCTTGATGAGCAACTTGACCTAACAAAGGTAGAAAAAAGAGTTAGAGGTAGGGTTAAAAAACAAATGGAAAAAAGCCAAAAGGAATATTACCTAAATGAACAAATGAAAGCTCTAAAAAAAGAATTAGGAGAAATGGATGAGTCTGATGAAGCTGAAGTTCTAGAGAGGCAAATTAAAGAAGCAGGAATGTCGAAAGAAGCTGAGAAAAAGGCAATGAGTGAATTGCAAAAATATAAAATGATGTCACCTATGTCTGCAGAAGCTTCTGTTGTTAGAGGTTACATTGAATGGATAGTAAGTATCCCTTGGAAAAAGAAAAGTAGAATAACTAAAGATCTCACAAAGGCCAGCAAGATCCTCGATGAAGATCATTATGGTTTAGAAGAAGTTAAGGAAAGAATCCTAGAGTATTTAGCTGTTCAAAAAAGAGTAAAGAAACTAAAAGGACCTGTTCTTTGTTTGGTTGGCCCTCCTGGAGTAGGAAAAACTTCATTAGGGGAATCAATAGCTCGCGCAACAAATAGAAAATTTATAAGAATGTCGTTAGGCGGTGTAAGGGATGAAGCAGAGATAAGAGGGCATAGAAGGACTTACATCGGGTCGATGCCTGGAAGAATTTTGCAAAAACTTTCAAAAACGGAAGTTAAAAACCCTCTGTTTCTATTAGACGAAGTCGATAAAATGGGCATGGATTTTAGAGGTGATCCTGCATCAGCTCTTCTTGAAGTATTGGATCCAGAGCAAAACCATACATTTAACGATCATTACCTCGAAGTAGATTACGATTTATCTGACATTATGTTTGTTTGTACTGCTAATAGTATGAATATTCCTGGTCCTCTGTTGGACAGGATGGAAATTATAAGAATTCCAGGCTATACAGAAGACGAAAAAGTTAATATAGCTGAGAAGTACTTACTACCAAAACAAATGAAAAATAATGGTTTAAATCAGAAAGAGCTAAATCTCACTACAGATTCATTAAAAGACCTAATTAGATTTTTTACGAGAGAGGCAGGAGTAAGATCACTAGAAAGAGAAATATCTAAAATATGTAGGAAGTTAGTTAGAAATAATTCTGATAAGAAAAAACCAAGAAAATTAAAGTTAACTCCAGATTTACTAGAGGATTATTGTGGAGTCAGAAAGTTTGAATATGGTGAGGCAGTAGAAAAAGATAGGATTGGCCAAGTGACTGGACTCGCTTGGACACAAGTTGGAGGAGAGTTATTAACACTTGAAGCAGCAAGCTTTAATGGAAAAGGAAAAATTATAAAAACAGGTTCTTTGGGAGAGGTTATGCAAGAATCAATACAAGCTGCTATGTCTGTCGTTAGGTCAAGAGCTGAAAGCCTTGGAATAGATCCTAAATTTTATGAGAGCCAAGATATACATATCCATGTCCCTGAAGGCGCAACCCCTAAAGATGGACCAAGCGCAGGAATAGGAATGGCCACAGCTGTAGCATCTGTTTTATCTAATATTCCAGTAAGATGTGATGTTGCTATGACTGGAGAGATAACTCTTAGTGGCGAAGTATTGAAGATTGGTGGACTAAAAGAAAAACTCTTAGCAGCTCATAGAGGAGGAATTAAAACTGTCCTTATTCCAGAAGGAAACGTTAGAGATCTGAAAGAGATACCAGAAAATATAAAAGAAGATTTAGAAATTAAACCTGTTAAATGGATTGATGATGTTCTTGATATTGTTTTGACTAGGCAACCTATTCCTTGGTCTAAAGAAGATAGCGAATCAAAAAAGAGAGATGAAAAGAAGACTTCTAAACCCTTAGAAGCCCATTGAAATAAAGAAATATTCCGCTTGACATGAACTTCTTAGAAGGTTTTAATCCTTTTGAATTGCCTGTTATTAAACAGGTTTGCTTAAAAATGATTCTTAGGAGATAAATGTGAATAAAGCCCAATTAGTAGATTCAGTTGCAGCGGCAACAGATATGTCAAAAGCAGATGCAGGAAGAGCAGTAGATGCTACTTTGTCTGCAGTAGCAGGTAGTCTTGCCTCAGGAGATAGCGTAGCTTTAGTAGGTTTCGGTACTTTTAATGTAAGACACAGAGCTGCAAGAATGGGACGTAACCCTCAAACTGGTGAGTCTATACAAATATCAGCTTCAAAATCAGTTGGTTTCAAAGCTGGTAAAGCACTTAAAGAAAGTCTTTAAGTTCAGGTTCAAATAGAAGAGCGCGTCACTTAGGCGCGCTTTTTTTAGTTACAATTAAATGGCAGGAATTCAAGACATAAGAAAGAATCTTAGCGGAACAACGGCTAAGGTCATCTCATGGTCAATCATTATTACTTTTGCTTTATTTTTTGGCTGGGGGACAGTTTTCTCTGGCAGTGATGCAAACAATGTGCTTTCAGTTAATGGAAAAAAAATTGATATCTTTGATCTACAAAATGAAATGGCAACTATTCAACAACAGTTAAGAGAAAGGTTTGAAGATGAAGAGATGGAGTTAGATCCATTATTATTAAAACAATTAGCAATAAATACTTTAATCAATGACAGTTTGATTTCTTCTTATCTACAAAATAATGGCTTAGAGATACCTGATGCGACGGCCTATAAAGTTTTAAGTTTAGACCCTGCCTTTATAGAAGATGGTGAATTCAATAAGGAAAGATTTGATTTAATAGCCCTTCAAAACGGTTTAAGCCCAACCAAGCTGTTAGAAAACTTCAAGCAGGAATTAATAACAAGATATTGGAATATTGGGATTGGTCAGTCAGAGTTACTTTCGGAGAAGCGTTTTGCTAAAAGTTTAGACTTAGCCAACCAAACTCGTGATGTAACTTTCACAAGATTAGATTTTTCTGAGGAAGAAGACAACATCGAAGTGGATGAAGAGTCTTTAAAAGAATTTTATAACTCAAATCAAAATAAATTTACTAGCGATGAGAAATTTTCGATCTCTTACATAGATATTTCATCAGATCAGTTCTCTAACGAAACAATCTCTTTTGAAGATATCCAGTCAGAATATCAAGCTTATATTGATGAATTTAACTCTTCTGTAAGAAGAAAGGCTTCTCACCTTATGATAAATGTCAAAGAAGATGAACCTATTGAAGTGGCCTTAGAAAGAGCAACAGCAATCTATAACAAAGTAGAAGAAGATAATTTTAATAATTTAGTCTTAGATTTTTCTGAAGACGAAGGCAGCAAGAACAATGGAGGTGATTTAGGTATTTCAGATGGTACGGCATTTCCTGAGGAGTTTGAAAAAGCCCTAACAGGTTTAGATGTAGGTCAGGTTTCACAACCAGTATACCTAGCTGAATCTAATAGTTATCACATTATAAAATTAACGGAATTAATTTCTCCTGAACCGGAATCGTTTGAAGAAAGAAAAGAAAAGATTGAATTATTATTGGTTCAGGACAAAAAAGAGTCTCAATTTTATGAATCACTAGAGAACTTAGTTGATTTATCTTTTTCTTTAGAGGACTTACGTTTAATAGCTCAAGAATTAGAACTTGAAGTAAAAACTATAAGTGAATTTTCTTTAGAAGAAGTTCAGGGTTTATTTTCAGAACAACAATTACAAGCTCTTTTATCCAGTAGAGAATTAGAAATAGGCCAAACAAGTGAAGTAATAGAATTGCCTGGAAATAGAGCTCTAGTATTTAGACTAGACGAATACATAGATCCTTCTTTAAAAAGCTTTGAGAATGTAAGAGTAGAAGCAGAAAAATTATATGTAACTGAGATAGCTGAAGAAAGTTTTAACAAAAAAGAACAAGAATTAATAGAGGTGCTAACCTCTTCAAGCTCATTTTCACAAGTTGTAGAAGAAAAAGGTCTAAAATCAGAAAGTTATAAAAGCTTATCTAGAAACTCTTTATTATTTCCAAGATCTGTTTTAAATGAAATATTTGATATATCTAGGTCTGAAATAAATAAGGGGATTTACTCTTCTTCTTTAGCTAATGGAGATAAAATCATATTCATACTTAATGCCATAAACTCGGCAGAAGAAAATCTTTCTAGAACAGAAGAAAGTGATGAGGCGTTTAAGAATTTTATAATACAGGAAAGGGCACAATCTTTACTTTCAGAACTTCAATCTACTTTGAAGGACAAAGCCGACATTTCTACTAAAGAGGTAGATTTAATTTCTAATTAACCTCTTCTAAGCTTCCCATAGCAGTAATATTGTATCCTGCATCAACATAGAGAATTTCTCCTGTAATACCGCTTGCTAAATCAGAAGCTAAAAAAGAGGCTGCATTACCAACTTCGCTAATGCTCACGTTCTTTTTAAGAGGAGCTCTAGATTCATTATACGAAAGCATTTTTCTAAAGTTTTTAACCCCTTGAGCTGCAAGGGTTTTTATAGGGCCCGCAGAAATTGCGTTTACTCTTGTTCCTTCTTCTCCGAGAGAAACAGCCAGATACCTTACACTTGCTTCTAAGCTTGCTTTAGCCAAGCCCATTACATTGTAGTTAGGTAACGTCCTTTGTGAACCTAAGTAGGATAGAGTTATTAAGGAACCATTTCTATCACTCATTAATTTCCTACCTGCCTTAGCTAAGGCTATAAAACTATAACTACTTACATCATGAGCTATTTGAAACCCTTCTCTTGTAGAAACATCTGCAAAATCTCCATCGAGCTCATTAGAAGGCGCAAATCCAACTGCATGGACAATACAGTCAATCCCTTCCCAAAACGAAGATATTTCTTTGAAGGCCTTTTCAATCTCCTTATCACTAGAAACATCACAAGGTATACAAATATCAGCTTTCCATTCCTCCGCTAGTGCTTTAACCTTTTTACCTAATCTTTCATTTTGATAGGTTAAAGCTATATTAGCTCCTTGTTCTTTCATAGATGAAGCTATGCCTGCTGCTATTGAGTGCTTATTAGCCACCCCAACTATCAAGATATTCTTATTTTTTAAGATAGCCATATCTCTTTATTTTCCTATATTTTCATCTAAGAAAGACACTAACTCTCTTGCTAATTCATAAGTATTTTCTCTATCGTAAAACCCATGGCCTTCACCATCTTTAACCATCCCTTTGTAAGGCTTTCCTATTTGATCGAATTTTTTTGTCATGATTTGGTAGTTTCTAAAATGAGCTTGTTTATCTTCTCTTCCATGTATTAGAAAAACAGCTGCTTTAATTTTACTAGCTTGTTCTGAAGGCGAAAATGCTTTTCTAGTTTCAGGGTCACTTGGAATTACTGTATCCAAATAAGAAGCTCCAGCTCTATAGTTTGGTATATTGCCTATTGATGTGAAAGAAGCAACATCATAGACACCTACATAACCAATAGCACATTTATAAAGATCTGGATATCTAGCAGCAGACATCATAGAAGCATATCCTCCGTAACTAGCCCCATAAATACATAGTCTTTCTTTATCTGCTATCCCTTCATTTATTGCCCATTGAACTCCATCAGTGAGGTCATCCTGCATTTTATCCCCCCAATGCAAGAAACCACTGCGTAAGAAATCACTTCCATAACCCCCCGAGCCTCTATAATTAATCTGAAGAACAGCATAACCTCTGTTTGCTAGGTATTGTGCTTCTCTATCGTGTGTCCAATAATCCCTTACTCCATGCGGCCCACCATGCACATAAACTACCATTGGTAAATTTTCTTTTTTATCTTTAGGTCTATGTAGGTAGCCGTGAATTTCTAAACCATCTCTTGCTTTAAATGAGATAGGCTCATTTTCTACCATCTGATTTACCTTGGTCCAGGGCCTTCTGTCTAAGCCTAAAGAATTTAATTGATTAGTTTCAGTATTAAAAAGGTAGTAGCCACCTGGATCCTTGTCACTTCTAACATACACTACTATTTCCTTGCTATCTCTAGTTCTTGATCCAAATGAAACCCTATATCCTGGAAATGCTTTTTGTAATGCCTTTTTCTTTTTACCTAAAGGGTTTTTTTTGTTAAACCATACTGTCTTTGGTTTACCGTCATAAAAAGTTGCTAAAACAAGCTCTGGCTCTGCATCTTCATTCCCCAAACTATCTGGATAGAAGGACAAGTTATAAGGCTCGACCCTTTCATTTCTGTAAATTTCTTTTAATTCATAGGTTTCAGGGTTGTAGATACAAATTCCTGGTACAGGATCATTGATTGAACATCTTACCCATAATTTATCTGAGTTATTTACAAAAGCTATTGGCTTAATAACACCTTCACCATATGGAAAGGTGCCATGTTTCTCCCACTCATCTTCTTCTGAATAACGATAATAAAAAACATTTTCATTATTTTTATTCTCTCCAAAGGCTGCTCTAATTATCCCATCTGAATCCGTAAATACACTTCCTCTTTCAGCAGGACTAGTCATAATTTTTTTCTTCTTTCCACTGTATACATTTACTTTATATATTTCAGGAAAATCTTTGTTATAGACTGCTATAAGGATATTTTTTGGATCTGAATCAAGTAAATCAACTACTTCAAAATAAGAGTATCCAACGTCATCTCGCATTACCCTAGATGTTCTGCTTTTTGAAAGATCTCCCTGTATCATTTTCCCTTTACTTCCGTCTACATTAACTGCCCAAAAAAAGCCTGTAGAGTAGGGGGCTTTTAAGCCTCCAAAGTGTTTACCTTTTCTAATAGCTATCCTTTCTTCGCTTAACCAGTAATAATCATTTACATACCAACCTTTATCAAAATAGATAGTATTGATAGGCATCATTGTCTTTCTATCAATAATAATTAATCCATTTCTTTTTTCATCTTCAAGTCTTTGTTTTGCAGCAAAATATTTACCTTCTGGTGAAATAGAAATATCAAAGAATTCATCGAATTTATAGAAATCCTCAACTGGAATTTCAGAAAAAGAGAATGAAGAAAAGAAAATAGCCAAAATAGTAAGTTTTTTCATATTTTTTAATAATTTGAGTTATTTAAGAATCTAAGATTTTATCTCAAAGATTTACTTAATAATAGTTAGAAATAGCTAATAAGGCTTAAAAGATTTTAAAGATTGGAAAAATGTGACTTTTTGCGTACAATCAGCGGTACTTAGGGCGAAAACTTATAGTTTTCGTCATTTTTATTAATAAAAATTGGGGATTTATATTATGTATACAAAATATATCTCATATTGGCTAAGAGCTTTATTTACAGCGACTGCAATTGCTGTAGCTTTTACAGCTTCTCCAACTTTTGCTGCCGAGGGTGACGAGGAAGACGAAGTTGAGGAAGAGGTAATCGTTACTGGTTCTCGTATTGCAAGAAGTCCTGAAGATGGAGCTAGCCCAATAATAACAATTGATGCTTCTGATATTGAAGCTACGGGAGAAATCTCTCTAGCTGAAGTATTAAGGCAACAATCTGTTAACAGTTTCGGTTCTTTTCAGCCAAGTTCTGGTTCAACTGCGCAAAGTCAGGCTACTATTAGTTTGAGAGGTGCGGGAGCAGGTAGAACATTGGTTCTATTAGACGGTAAAAGAATGGCTGGTTCACCTAGTTATGGTGGAGTTGCTGCGAATATTAATAGTATTCCTTTTTCTGCTGTAGAAAGAGTTGAGATTCTAACTGATGGTGCTTCTGCTCTATATGGTTCAGACGCATTAGCAGGTGTTATCAATATCATTATGAAGAAAGACTTCGAAGGTGCTGAGTTAAGCATTTACTCTGGAAGTCCAGAAAGAGCTGGTGGTGATCAAGAAGCTTATTCTTTCACAGCTGGTATTTCTTCAGACGTTGGTAATGTTGTACTTTCTTTTGAGCATGACGATAGAGATATCGTTTATATGAAAGATAGACACTGGTCAGGAAGAAATTATAGAGACGGTTATGATGAGACAACAGCTAATCAAGCTTTTACTCATACATTAAATGGTAGTTTCTATTCTTGTAATATGTATTCAGCTTATGGTTCTGGATACGGTTATGAAGCTATTCCTGGTTGTATCGGAAATGATGCCTTCCTAGCTGGAGGACAGTTATTCTCTTATGGTCATAATGCAGCTGATGGCTCATATGATCGTAGTACAGGAATCTTGTTATATCCTTATAACCAAATTATGGCTGAGGATGCCTCTTCAGGAAGAGACACAATTTTCGTAAATTATAACTATGACATAAATGACAATCATTCGATAAATGCTCGTGGTATTTATACTAGAGTTCAGAGTAAA
>MDSZ01114865.1_pt1 | contig 10695 bp, 10 predicted proteins | sample 811201 | NCBI WGS metagenome assembly MDSZ01 (sample SAMN05326647, study PRJNA326480) | marine metagenome | isolation source: seawater | place: Indian Ocean: North | collected 2010
TAAAATAAGTTGTAAAGTATTCTTTGGATATTTTCATCAGATGATTTAATTGATAATACTTCTCCTATATCATTTTTAACGGTGGCTTCATCAGAAAGTATATCTAAAGCAGAAGCTAATATAGCATCTGTATCCATTGCTTCGTAATCAGAGTATAATTGAACTCTTAATGTCTGGTAGTTTAGATTAGGATTATATATATTTTGCTTATTATTTATGTATAATCTGCTAAACCTATCAATTAAAGAGTTAGTTTCATATTTACCTGATCTTTGTATTTGGTTGGCATCTATGACTTTTAATTGATCTCCTCCGATGTTTCTTATTACTACATCGGTAGAGAATAATTTTGTAAGTCTACCGAAAAGTGATCTATCTGCCATTGTGTATTTTGTTTATATATAAATAGTTCTATTTAAGTAACCATGTAATATCTTCTTCCCCACGGTTACTATCTATAATATACGGATTATTTTGCATATTTCCAACATTTGTCATAATAGCTTTATTTCTACTATTTAAGTTAGTAAATGAGGATAATTGAGCTCTCGCTAAATCCATACCTTGTTGTCTTAATTTAAGTGCAGTATCTCTAACAAATAGAGCTGTTGCACAAGCCATAAGTAAATCATCATTGTAATTTACCTGAGCTTGAGGTTTTCCGTTTTTCCAAACAAAAACTCTCATTTCTGATAGTAATCTTTTAGATTGTATAGTAACTGATTTTTCTCTTATATACTCTATCATTTTAGCTATTACTAAAGGACGAGTCCTCATAGACATAGTAAATCCTGGTACTAATTTATCTCTTTCATATTTTGACATATAAGATTCTACTGTTTCCATATTAGATGTAGAACTATAATAAAGGTTTTTATACTGTCTTTCCATTATTTGTTCTATAGTAGCCCATCCTATATTAGCATTTTCTACTACTAATAAAGCATCATTATACTCTGCTGCTATTCCTACTAATACGTTACCAAAATCTTTAGGTGATAACTTACCTTTATACTCAGCTACTTGAACGCACTGTTCTATATCGAATACATGAAATGCAGAATAGTCTGCGCTATCTCCTCTGGCAACATCGGCTACTACCATATAGCTTTTAGAATAGTCACATCCTTCCCATATCCATAAATTACCGTCAGCTCCTCTTCTTTCTACTGGGTCGACTTGGTAAGTTTTTTCATAAAACAACATATCATCTGGTTCGAATACAGTATCACCAGAAGCTAAGAAATCACAATCACACTCTTGACCAGCCATTCTAGGTCCTAAATCAGCATCTTGTTGGTCTCTCCATTCTTGATCTCTTTCAGGATGTACTGTCCAAGGTAGTTTTATAGGTAAGAAACTATTTTCTCCAGTCTCAGCTTTTTCCCAAGTTTGATGAAACCAGTTACCTATACCATTAGGAGTAGATAAAGCCATACATTGACCACCGGTTGCTAATGTTTGTTGTGCTGCAGTAAATGTTTCGTCAATATTATCTATGAATGCTGCCTCATCTATTAATAGTAAAGATACGGCTTCAGATCTAGCTGCATCTGCATTAGAAGATTTAGCAGTTATTTTTGATCCGTTTTTTAATCTTAGAGATAATTTATTTTTTTCTAATGCTGGTAGTTTAATCCATTTAGGAAGTTGGTCGTACATAAACATAGTTTTAGTAACTAAGTTACGAGCAGTTGCTTGAGTAGTTGCTAATGCTAGTACGTTTTTATCTTTATGAAATATCATTAACCAAAGACTATAAGCAGAAGCTAAAGTAGAAATACCCAACTGTCTTGACTTTAAAGTTATAATATATTGATTATCTCTAAATAAGTGTAAGGCTTTTTCTTGAAAAGGATAAAGATTAAATAAGATTCTACCTCTCGTAGGATGCTGTATAAAACAGTATTTACGCATGAAGTAGGCTGGGTCTTTAGCGCATTTAAGATATTCTTGCGCTATTATTTTTTTTATGTCTTGTGCCATAACTCATTTTAGAAATTGTAAGTCCATCTAGGAAGACCATCTTTCATATTTATTGATATTTTGTTACCGGCTAATTTATTTAAATCTCCAGCTTGTACCTTAGTATAGTTACCAGAACTATCATCTAAGAAAAATACTTGATCGAAGTCTTCGTCTTGTACGTATTTATCAATAACTTTTTTTACAAAATGACTTTCTAATTTGTCAGCATCTATTCCATTGCCGCTTTTATATTTCGTTAAATTAAAACCTTCAAAATTAATACCTGGGTAAGAACTAAGAATAGCTCTGTTTGCTATTTCAATAGTATCATCTAATTTATTTTTATTTTGATCTAATACAGCTGCAATAATTTTATTTATTCTATGAAATGGTCGATTACCTTTTGTTACACTGGTATCGATTTTTCTAATTAAGAAATTATTTACACCAGATATAATTTTATCAATCATAACTTTATCTGTATTTTTTCCAAATCCTGCTTTTTGCCCCATAGGAACAGCGCCTTTATTTTTTACTTCTACACCTAATCCGCCTGCTGCTACATCTCCTTTACCGCCTGAATCACTAGAAACATCCGATACTAAGACGCTTAAAAATACTTCTCCTTTACCTGTGGCAATATTACCTATAGAAGGTTTAAGATCCATAAGATAGTTTAAAGTATCTTGTGAAACTAAATTAGTAAACTTAGCTTTTAAATTACCTTTAGTACCTAGTGAAGCATAATCTACCATTTTACCTCCTCTTACATAAGTATGAAAGTTTTGTATATCTCCGTTATCAACTAGAGTATTATAAATTCTACGTGCAGAAGATGAAACGGCTTTTCCTTTAGTATTCAAATACTCTAAAACATCTTTTTTATATGCAACTCCTGATATACCATTTAGTATAGTTTTTAATTCATCTGGAGTAAATTTACCGTTTTCAATTGCAGCTACAACTTCTTGTTTAGAAACTACTCCATCTGTATTAGTAAGTTCATTTATTAGAGAATCTAATATAACCTTATCTTCAGGATTATTAATATCAGGAACCCCTGTTTTGGTTCTCCACGCCCACTCAGTATATAGCTTATCAGTAATATTCATATTAGAATTTATTAAATAAATCTCTTAAAAGAGGTCTAAGTTTAGAATTCTTTTTTAAATTATCATTAATATTATCCAATAAAAAATCAAGCATTTTTCCTAATTCTTGAGGTGTATTTACTCTATCAAGATAATTTTTTAAAGGACCAGCTAATACTTTTTCTAATTTTTTAACTTCAGCTGAATCACCTTTTTGTTGATCTTCAGGAGACTGTACTGCTGTATCTTGTGGTTCATTTTGCTCTACTTCCTGTAGAGGTTTCAATGTTATAATTTGACCTAGTTTAATCATAGTTTATAGTTTTATGCATCAGGTTCTTCACCTGGTTCTTCAAAATCGATTTCTTCTCCTCCTAAATCAGCTCCTCCGCCTTCTTCATCTCCTCCACCAAATTCATCACCGCCTTCATCTCCGCCGCCGAACTCATCACCTCCACCAGCATCATCTCCTCCAGGAAAGTCTCCTCCTCCTCCGCCACCGCCTCCGGTGTCAGTATCAGCAGGTTCTCCTGTTCCAGCTCCATCCATTGGACCTTCTTTATACAGTATAGATAACTTATCTAATGCTTGTTGAAATTCACTAATTTTATCAATAAAATACCTCTTACCCATTATTTCAGCTTGAAACGACTTACCTGTCCATTTTAGAATATAATCTTGTCCATTTTTTAAGTTTATTCTAAATGAACTAGGACGTGGTGAAATCCAATCTATTGTATCAACGAATTCTTTAAAGTCTTCAGTCTGTAATCTTATAATAGCTGCTCTTAATGTGGGAAATTTGCTAAGTATAGTATCTGTAGCATCCTCTAATACAGTTTCTTTTGGTGCTGATGGATCTCCTGGTTCTTGTGGTTTAGGGTCTTTTTCGTTTACTTCTGCTAACATATCAGGGTTAGGATATTTTTTCATTATACCTTCTAGTGCTGCTTCCATAATACGTCTAGACTTCATCATTTGATATTGATCAGGTCTTTCAGTTCTTAAGTATCTCTGTAATTTTCTAAAATTTGTTTTTATTAATTCAAATAACTCTCTAGCTGCTTTATCTTTTCTTACATCAGCATTATTCATTAATTTTTTGATATCTAATATTATGTCTGAATAGTCATGGTATAGATTTTCAAATGATGGTAGTTTAATTATTTTATGAGAAATAGAACCGGTTGTTTTGTTTTGACCAGTAAACTTAAAATAAGTATCACCATTTGAAGAAATAAAATCTTTATCTAAATTTACTTTACCGTATCTATTTTCTAATCCTTTTATAAATGACTTAGGATAATCTTTTAATTTACGAGTATCATCATCATCTTCAGGATTTATTGCATCTTCGTTTTTCTTTTTACCTAGTTTAGCTAATTTTTTGAGCTTTTTTTCATCAGCTTTAGGATTCATCATTTTTATAACCTCAATATCTTTCTTATTTTCGAATATATGATCTGCTAGAGCATGTCTTATAATACCTTGTAAGTATCCATCGTTTTGAATATCAAACTTTGAAGAAATTGCATCTGCTACTGCTTTTACTCTTTCGTCATTTTTAGCAATTGCTTTAGAAGGTAATTCATAGCTCTGTTCTATCAATACTTCTTCATATGCTTCGGCAATAATATTTTTTATTTCTTTTATTTTCATATTATTTTTTTCTTCTTTTATGTCCGTGATGAGATGAAGTAATAACTTTCAATTCATTTAAAGGAATATTTTTTACTGTCTTACTTCCTTCTTTGAAGAAAACATCATAATGAGTAACTGTTCCGTCTTCTAATAAAGTATGTTGACCTTCTAAACAAATTCCATGTCCATATTTTTCATGTAATACATGATTAGCACAATCGTGTTCTATTTCTTTATCGTAATCTTTTTTCTCTTTTTCAATATCTTTTTTTTCTTCTGAAAATGGATTAACTGGTTCGTCAGAATCTACATAATTTTGAATCGTTTTAAGATTTAGTTTATAGTGTGATGCGATAGCAACAATTACTTCTGCAGCCTCTTCTCTAGGTTCAAATCCTGATTCATCTGCTCTATCATCTATAATACGAGTAATCATATCCATATCACCTCTACCTTCTTTTACTAGCTTATCAATATATTTAGCTTGACCAGCATGTCCTTTAGAAGACTTTTTTAAAGATTTACTCATATCTTTTAATTTTTTCTTTTCGCTTCTATTAAGTTCTGCTTCATCCATATCCTCTTCTTCATCATAATATTGTTCGATACCGTCAATCATAGATTCTAAAGTAGTATCATATCTGTTAGTACTTGAACCCATATCGAATACACCGTAAGCGTCTCCTTTACTTAAGTAGCTTGGAAATTCTTGTCTTATAATTTCTCTAGCTTCTTGACCTAAGTCTTGTACTCTACCTAATATCTCTCTTAATTCATCTAAAGCATCTTCTTTGTCTACAGACAGTTCAGAAAGTTCTTGACCTTTGCCAGTACCAGCTACTGCTTTATCTAGTTCCTTTTCTACTTTTTTCTTCTTATCATTTAAGTCTTTTAGTATATCAATAACTCTATTTTCTTCACCTGTATAAGATTTAAATATATGATCACCACCTTTTTCTTTATACATTTTAGCAAATGATTTCATTTTATTTACTATCATGCTATGTACCTTTTGGAGTTTAGATACTGATCCTTTCATAGAATCAGGTACATCATCACCTAGTGCTTCTTGAACTGGTTTAACCCTATCAGCTCTAAAAGTACCCATAAAATTACCATCAAATCTTACCTTAACTTTATCATTAGGTAGGTTTTTAACTATTTCACCAGTACCAAATATAGAACCATCTTTATCATATACATGAACTAAATCAATAGCTTCTTTAACTTCATTTTTATCTTTACCTTTAACTATCTTAGTATATGCCATAGTCATTGGAGATTCATCTATATCACTTACTGAAGAATCAACTACATCTACATCTGAGTTTCTTAAATATACTACTGCATCATAAGTTATAGCTTTTTCTTCAGGTCCCATAAAATAAAATATTACGTTACCTCTACCATCATTATCGACTATATCGTGTTTATGTCCTCCATATACATCATTACGTAAAACATCATCTATAACACTTTGTGCTTTTTTATACTGTGTTCTAGGAACTTTTATATAATGATGATCATCTCCTTCTCCTTCAGATACTTCAGATAAAGATCTAAAATGTTTTTGTAGTTCATTTGCTATAACATCTACATTTACTAAAGGTTTACCAGAAGGCATAACTCCTACATCTGCTATTTCCTTATCAAAAGATATATCATTTAAATGTAATGTATCTTCCTCTACATAAAAATTAAATACTTCTTCTCCTTTTTCTCCTTTAAATACTGCTTTTATATCGAAACTATTAGGTCTAATATTAATAGCTCTCATACTAGCTAACTCTTCTCCTACTGCTAATAAAGCCTTTACTGTTGCTTTACCTACTTCCATTGCAATTGCTGCGGTTTCGTTTTGGCCAAATTGAACTCCTTTGTCTTGTTCAGTTAATTTTACATTAATTCCTTTTTTGGCTAATTTTTCCGCTTTAGCTTCGTCGTCAGTTTGTACAACTCCGTCTTGTTCGTTTAGTTTTTTCTCTAAACCCTCTTTTAAAGTTCTTAGTTCTTGAATTTTTAATTGAGTGTCTTTTTCTGTGAGGTTTTTGTATCCGCCTGTTTTAATTGAAGTCAGTGCTTTTTCACAGATACTTAACTTATTTTTTATTTCTTCGTAAGTCATATTTTTCTTTTTACAGGTGTACTATAAAATGTAGTTTTTTATAAATAGATTGCATTTATGTAATACTCCTATTTGTCTAATAGATCAATTGCTTGAGTTTCAAATATTAAACGTAATATAATAGCACTTATTAGTGCAAATATAATCCATAATGCTTTGTTAACTCCATCTTTCCACCTATTTATCTCATCAATTTGACGTACTTTATCTTGAAAATCAGGGTCATTAGCCTCTAATTTACGTCTGAAAGCTGAGTTTTGATTAGTTTTTACAATAACTCCGTCTTCAGGATTAAGTAGGGTATACTTAAGTTCAGACATATCATCTTTTAACTCTCTTACATCATCTACTAATGCTTTGAGTTCTCCATTCGGCATATGCTTTTTAATCGTAAGCAATTCTTTGAGAACGCTCTCTAAAATTTGTTTCTGTGTCATTGAAAAATATTTTATATAGGTATATAAATAAATATACCTTTTTTACTTAAGATGATCTTTAACCCATCCTATATATTCATAGATAGCTTTTTTAAATTTACTATCTACTTTTTCTTTATTTCCTTTCCAATCTTCTATGACTCCTTGTTCAGTAACAAATGTATCAACTGAGTTAACTTGATCTAACATCCATTGTTCAAGATCCTTTACAAACGCAGACATATTACCCTGTACCATACTTTGTTCGTATGCTTCATAAAGACCATGTTTTCTTAATTCAGCTTCATATTTTATAGTACAATCATAACAGAATCCATGTATTTTATACATCTTTTTAGATAACCTATATTTCATACTACCCCCACATTTAGGACAGGCCAGGGGTATTTTAACTGCTTTTTTAGCAGAATCTAGTTTAGTAATATTTTGCTTTAGACCGTTTTTGATTGTCCAGGTTTTTCCATTACTTTCCCAAACATCTCCTTCTTTGTGCCTTTTATTATTTTTACGATAACCTACCCCTAATTTAGTTTTAGAAGTAAAGTCTTTATTTACTAAATTTCTAGCTCTTTGTAAGTCTGATTCTTTAAAGTCTTTTTTTAATAGAGATTCATTCATAACCTAATGTTTTAAGTTGTTCTATAACAGGAGAAATATCTCCATCTTTGCATCTTATAGCTATACCATTACTATCATTCCATTCTTTAATATTAGATTTTTTATCGTCTATTAATATACTTGATGGATTCGCATGTCTTTGTTTATCTTTTGAGTACGCAAATATAACTTTCGGTTTAGGATTAAGATTATTTTTTACCCATAAATTTTTACCAAGTCTAGAAGTATCGTTTCTTGAAGGTGAAGTAAGTAAATGTGGTTTATAAGGTTTTATAAAATCCCATAATGCTTGCCCTCCAGGCATCCAATCCATACCAACCCAAAACTTAACACCTATTTTATTATCTATAAGTTCCCAAAAAGCTGGTGTGCCATATTTTTTTTCATACTCCTGAGGATTCATTCCTGTAAAATGATCAAATCTACCTTCAAAATTAGTAAGTACACCATCCATATCACAGTATATTTGATAAGGTGGTACTTCTTTTTGTTCAGGAAGAGGATATGTTTCTAATATGTTACTTATCTTTATATTCATTTTTAATTTTATCTTCCCAGTTTCTGAAAGTTATATTACCTAAAAGGTATGCTTCTTTTTCTATTTCAACTAAATCATCATCTTCATTAGTATTCGTTCCGTAATGTTTACCTAATCTACCTTGTAGGTTTTGCATATGATGAATCATTTCATGTGAAAAAGATCTCATAATATCTTTAGGATGTCTATTCATTATATAAAGTACTAATTCTTTTTTAGCAGGACTATAGTATGCTGTTCTACCAAAAAAGTCTTGCGCTTCAGAAAGATCTTTTTTAATTTTTATTTCAGGTAAAGGAGTTATTTCCATTCCTTCATCTATCATGTACTCAAGTAATGAACTCATAAAAGGTTTAAAATCAAAACTACTAATAGAGTCACTATTTGCTAAAGATATTCTTATATGATTTTGATTAAAATCTATATCGTAATAATCAGTACTTATTACTCCTTGTAATTTGTTATATAAGTAACCTAATCTTTCTCTTTCTCTAGAAGGTAGTTGTTTTACTGATCTATCTTCTAATAATGCCTGTAGAGTATTAAATGCTACTTCGCTCATTTCTTCCTGTATAATAGAAGATTTTAAAGCATTTAAAATAGTTAACAGTTCTTTTCTATCTAATTCTTTAGGAAAAAAGTCTCTTATATCATCTAAACTTCCTTTTAAAGCAATATTTCGAAGATTCGTTGCTCTTACACTTTGAGTGGCAGGATTACTAACAGCTAATCCTTTAGCGTTTGGTACATTTTTAAAAGTAGTTACTCTTTTCAAGTCTGGTAAATCTTCTTCTCCTCTAATGCCTGTTATTGCATAAAATTCTTCATTAGGATTAGCTTTTGCATAATCTTTTGCTGCAAACATAGGGTTTTTTTGTCCATCCTCTATTTCTATACCGGGTAAATATTTAGAATATATTTCCCATATTTGATGTGCTTCTTCTTTAGTAATACCATTTCTTTCTCCTCCACCAGCAAAAATTATAACTTTATCTATATTAGGTTTATTTCCTTTATCTTGTTTAAGTACGCTTAATCCTTTTTCTTCATAATCATTAATATCATATACCTGCCCATTATAAGAGTTTGAAAGTAGTTTTTTTACTACTTCAAAATGACCTTTATGAGGTGGTTTAAATGCTCCTGGATATAATGCTGTTGCCATTAATTATAAAAAGTTTTGTATTTCTGTGTCAATCTCTTTAGCAGATGAATGTTTAAGAAGTTCTTGAAATTGAGGTGAGTATAGCATTGCTGCTATATTTTTTAATACTTCTTCATGATTTGCATCTCTTTTAGCTTTACCGTCTCTATATTTTTTTATAGCAACCTTTAGTTTATCAGCTCCAGGTCCTACCCCGTTAGCTCTAAATGCTTTTAAAAATACTTTTTTAGCAGCTTTGTCTTCTGATCTATTACTACTGTCAAAATCTATACCTGCTATTGCTTGATCAAAAGCTTTTTGCTCTTCAGGTGTAATTTCTATAGGTTCAAAAAAACTTGATCCTTCAATTCCTTTAGACTCATTATATTTTTCTAAATACTCTTTTATACCATCTATTCCTTTTGCTGCAGCTGCGTCGAATCCTTCTATTTGTTTTTTAAATTTACCGTTATAATCATTAACAAAAATAGATAAATTACCTTTAAGTAGTTTAGTAAATTCAGCTATTTTTTGATATACGTTTCTCCAAGTAGAAAATACTGCAGGTGATGGTATGTTTCTTTTCCTGTTAAAATTTTGCATATAGGAGATCATTGGATGAGTATATACCATAACCATATAAGTATCGTATCCTTGTTCTATCATTTTTTTTAGAGTGTTCATAAATCGTACTCCTGATGCAGTAGTATCCCAAACAAATGATTCTCTTTTGTCTATGGCAGCATTTACGTCTTTATCATTTTGAGCTGCAGCTGGACCTAGCTTATTGTACATTGGACTATTAGGATCTTCAATATATTTATCAGCATTGTATTGCTTAAGACTGTCTAAACTGAGTTGATTAAGAACATATGATTTTCCTGCTCCTGCACCTCCAGCCATAACTACTGCTTTAGGTCTACCATTTTGTTCTAATATAATATCTGATAGTTTCATACTAATTGTTTATTTTACCTCCTCTTGAAGAACCACCAGAACTTCCTCCGCTTGATACTCCACCACTTGAACCTCGTGATGAACCTCCACTACTGACACCACTTGAACTTCCTCTACTATAACTATTTGAACTATTATTATAAACTGGTCTACTATTAATAATTCTACTAGAGTTA
>MDSZ01119580.1_pt1 | contig 10695 bp, 10 predicted proteins | sample 811201 | NCBI WGS metagenome assembly MDSZ01 (sample SAMN05326647, study PRJNA326480) | marine metagenome | isolation source: seawater | place: Indian Ocean: North | collected 2010
AGTAATTCCTGAGAGATTATGCGCAGATATCGATTTAAGTAAAATTAAAACTTTAAAAATATTTAGTTGGTTAAAAAAACATAATATTTCAGATAAAGAAATGTTAAAAACATTTAATTGTGGTGTTGGTTTTTGTCTAATAATTGACCCTAAAAATCTCAAGAAAATAGATAAATATTTTTCTAAAAAATTCAAACCGTATATTATTGGAAAAATTATAAAAGGTAAAAGTAAATTTAAATTCAATGCAAAAATTAATTGGATTTAAAAAAATAAATGTTGCTGTATTTATTTCAGGCACTGGAAGTAATTTAAAAAATTTAATTAATCATTCACTTAAAAAAAATTCAAAATTTAATATTTGTTTAGTTATATCCAATAATTCAAAAGCAAAAGGTCTTATAATTGCAAAAAAATATGAAATTTATTCCAAAATAATTAATTATAAAAATATTTTAGATGCAGAAAAAAAAATATTGAAAGAATTAAAAAGAAAAAAAATAAACCTAATTTGTCTTGCTGGATTTATGAAGATTTTAACATATAGTTTTATCAAAAGCTTTAAAGGTAAGATATTGAATATACATCCCTCGTTATTACCTCAATACAAGGGGCTTAATACACATCAGAGAGCAATAGATAATAATGAAAAATTTGCAGGATGCACGGTCCATTATGTGAATTCAAAATTAGATTCTGGAAAGATTATTCTTCAAAAAAAAGTTAGAATTTTAAAAAATGATACATCTAATAAACTTTCTAAAAAAGTTCTAAAACAAGAACATATTTTATATCCAAAGGCTTTAAAAAAAGTTTTAGCTAATCTTTAAAAAAGAAATCAATCTCTATTTTGGCATTTTCCGGGCTATCTGAACCATGAACAGAATTTTTATCTATAGATATTCCATATTTTTTTCTAATAGTTCCCTCTATTGCATCTTTTGGATTAGTAGCCCCCATTAAATCTCTATTTGCTAAAACTGCGTTGTCCTTTTCTAAAACCATCACAACTATTGGCCCTGAGGCTAAATATGCACATAAATCATTATAAAATGGCTTTGTTTCATGTACTTTATAAAATTTTTCAGCCTCAGATTTTTCTATTTGAATTTTTTTTTCTTTTAATATCTTAAATCCTTTGTTTTTAAACATTTGTTTAATTTCATTATCGAGATTTCTTTCTACGGCATCTGGTTTGATGATTGAAAGAGTTTGTTCTATGTTACTCATAATTATCCTCTATTAATTGATTTAGTAATTTTACCCCATAGCCTGTTGCCCCTCCTGGATTTAATGCTCCTCCATATTTTGAAAAAGCCATACCTGCAATATCAAGATGCGCCCAGGGAGTTTTATTTAGAATAAATCTTTGTAAAAATTGTGCTGCTGTAGTAGAGCCAGCTCCTCCAACATAATTTATGTTTTGCATATCTGCTTTTTTAGAGTCAATTAATTTATCATAATTTTTACTTAAAGGCATTCTCCATACTTTTTCACCAGTTTTTTCACCGGCTTTAAATATTTGATCAGAAAGTTTATCATTATTACTAAACATACCAGCGTACTCTGATCCAAGAGAAACTATGATTGCACCTGTTAAAGTTGCAAGATCGATAATAAACTTTGGCTTATATTTTTTTTCTGTATAAGTTAACGCATCAGCTAAAACTAATCTACCTTCTGCATCAGTGTTTAATATTTCAATTGTTTTTCCACTATAAGATTTAACAATGTCACCAGGTCGTTGTGCGTTACCACCTGGCATATTTTCTACAAGTCCTACAACACCTACGGCATTTATTTTTGCTTTTCTTAATGCAAGATTCTTCATCAAACCTACTACTGTAGCAGAACCAGCCATATCATATGTCATATCCTCCATAAATTTAGCTGGTTTTAATGAGATTCCTCCTGTATCAAAACATACTCCTTTGCCTACAAATGCTAAGGGTTTAGATTTATTTCTCGCTCCATTCCATTCAATGGTAACAAGATATGAGCCCCTTATACTTCCTTGACCTACGCCCAATAAAGCATTCATACCAAGTTTTTTTAACTTTTTATTATCATATACACTTACCTTTAAACCAAATTTTTTAAGATTATTTATTCTTTTAGCGTATTCATCTGGGTGAAGAATATTTCCAGGTTCTGATACTAAATCTCTTGTAAAAAAAGTTCCATCCTCTAATGATTTAAATCTAAGTTGATTTTTGGTAGATATTTTTTTCTTTCCTATAACATCTATGTCAACAAATTTTTTATCTTTATTTGATTTATAGACATTAAATTTGTAAGATTTTAATTTTAATCCATGAAGAAAGTATCCTAAATAATTTTCAATTTTACTATTAATAGTATCTGAATTAATCAAATAATGTTCTCTTTTGTTATAATTAATATAACTATGAAATTCAGCACCAAGTTTTTCTACATCTGAGATACTTGAGTCTTTCTTTAATGGGATTAAAATAATCTTTTTTTTTGAACTTATATTAAAAGAAAGTAAATTCTTTTTAAGATCACTCGTTTTAAGTAAGTCTGATATATAAGCATATTCTTCCTCTAAAATATGCTTTTTCAAACCATTGATATTAAAATTTTCTCCAGTAAATAAAACCAAATTACTTGGGGTTTTCTTAGATATGCTATTTTTATAGTTTATTTGCAAAGTCATAAATTTTAAATACAATCTATACGAGATGAATGGTATATATAAAGTTTAATTTTATTTTCAATGAAAAAATTAATTTTTAGAAAATTTTTTGCAGATGTATTGATTTTTTTTTCAACAGCAATAATCCTCATGGGATTAATTGTTTGGACATTACAGGCTATTAATTATTTTGACTTGGTAATAAGTGATGGCCATGGTCTAAAGGTGTATTTTTTATATTCATTGCTCAATTTTCCAAAAATTATACATAGAATTTTACCTTTCATATTTTTCATATCTCTATTTTATACTATTCACATGTATATAATAAGAAATGAAATTAATATATTTTGGATGAATGGGATAAAAAAAATTGATTTTATAAAGAAAATTATTTTTTTATCAATATTGATTATCTTTTTTCAAATTTTTTTAGGTTCATTCTTATCACCAACAGCACAATTTAAATCGAGAAATATATTAAAAAATTCAAACATAGATTTTTTCACATCTTTGATCAAAGAAGGTAAATTTATAAATATTGTTAAAGATCTAACAATATTTATTGAAAGCGAAAATGAAGATGGCTCTTACTTTAATATTTTTTTAGATGACTCTACAAAAAAAAATCAAAGAATGATTTATGCAAAAAACGGTGTGATAATCGATAATGAAAAAAATAAAATTTTTAGATTATTTAATGGAAAAGTAATCAATAAAGAAAAAGATAATATAAATATTTTTGAATTTGAACAAATTGACTTTAAACTTGATAATTTTATATCAAACACAATTGTAGTTCCTAAAGTTCAAGAAATTAGCACTATGACTTTGCTAGGATGTTTTATTAAAATAGAAACTCAAAAATTTGATGCTTTTAGTTGTGAAAAAAAACTTCATAAAGAAATTAAACAAGAATTATTAAAGAGACTGTACAAACCATTTTATATTTTAATAATTTCAATATTAACAAGTTTTTTGATTATATCCTCAAAAGATGATTTAAAATATTCAAAAATTAGAAATTTAGTTTTTGGTTCAACATTTTTAATACTTGTTTTATCTGAATCTTCTTTAAGATATTCTGCGATGTCAGTATTGTTATTTTATATATATCTAATTATTCCAATAATTTTATTCATCTTTATATATATATTATTTTATAGGGTAGTTAGACATGTTTAAAGTTTATCAAAAATACATAATTAAAAATTTTTTGTTTAAATATATTAATATTTGTCTAATTTTTTTTAGTTTAATATTTATTTTAAATATTCTAGAGGAAATTTCTTTTTTTAAAAATATAGATGTTTCTATTTGGCACCCTTATTTTCTTACGATTCTTAATTCTCCCATAATACTCTTTGAGATATTTCCCTTTATTTTTTTATTATCAACAATTTTTTTCTTTCAAAGCCTATTTAATAGAGGTGAGATAAATTTATTGAAGAAGAACGGTTTAAGTAATATCAAAATGATAATAATTTTATTTACCTTGTCATTATTTATTGGAATATTCAATATCGGAATTTATTATAATGTATCCTCTAAATTAAAATTTCATTATTCTAATATAAAAAACAAACTATCGAACGATAATAAATATTTAGCAATGGTTACTGAGAGTGGTCTTTGGATTAAAGATGAAATAAATGATAAAAAATTAGTTATAAAGTCTAATTATATTTCAGAAAATTTTTTATTTAAGAACATAATTAATGAATTTGATAAAGATTTTATATTAATTAGAACTATTCAATCTGAAAAAATTGATATCAAAGAAAACATATGGAAAGTTTACAAACCTATTATCACTGAAAATAACTTTTCATATAATAAAAATGAAAATATTAATTTTGAAACTAATTTCAATGAGGCAAAAATAAATAATCTTTTTTCAAATATTTCAACACTTGATATTGTAAGATTATTCAATTTAAAAAATGAATATAAGAAACTTGGATATTCCTCTGATGAAATTGATATTCATTTACTTAAGCTTTTTACTCTTCCCCTATTTTACGGAATTTTGACTATTTTATCATCAATTTTGATGTTTTATTTATCAAATAAGAAATCTTTGATATTTAGCAGTATATTAGGAATTTTATTATCAATTACTATTTATTATATGAATTTTGTCTTTAGCTCTCTTGGCACTAATGGAAATATACCGGTAGTTTTATCAATTTTATTTCCTTTATTAATTGTATCAATTATTTCATTAATTGGATTGGTTAATATTAATGAAAAATAAATTATATATATTCATTATTTGTATTTGTTTTATCTGTAATTTTGCAAATTCAGACATATATAAATTTAAAACTAAGAATATTGAGATAGATAGTAATAATAACAAAATTCTAGCGGGTAAAGGAACTGTTGTATCAAATGATGGTAATCTCGAAATTAAAGCTAATAAATTTGAATATGACAAAGAAACTCAAATATTAGATGTATCAGGAAATGGGTATGTTAATATTAAATCAAAAAATTTGATAATAGAGTTTGACAATGCAACTTTTAATCAAGTCAATGAAATAATTTTAGCAGAAGGAAATGTAAAATTATATCGAACTGATAAAAATTTTAAGATTGAAACTAATAAAATTAAATATCAAACTGGCATAAATCTTATAAGCTCGGATACAAAAACAAAATTAAAGGATGACTCACAAAATAGATTTATATTTGAAAAATTTTCTTTCAATATAAATGATAATATTTTAAAGGTGACAAATTTAGATTTTACTGACAAAACTAAAAATAAATTTGTAACACCATTAGCTTATATCAACACGGAGTCAGGAAATATCTTTGGTAAAGATGTAAGAATTGATTTAAACAATTCAAGCTTTAATGAACAAAATCAACCCAGATTAAAAGGTAGAAGTTTAATAAATGATAGTACTGGAACTAAAATTACAAAAGGTATTTTTACAACATGTAAAATCAGAGATGATTGTCCCCCATGGCAACTACAAGCTGAAGAGATATTTCATAATAAAAAAAATAAAACAATAAATTATAAAAATGCTTTATTGAAGGTTTATGACTTGCCAGTAATGTATTTTCCAAAATTTTTTCATCCTGACCCAACTGTCAAAAGAAAATCGGGCTTTTTAATACCTAAAATTAAAAATTCACCAACATCCGATAACTTTCTAAATATTCCATATTTTATGGCAATATCAGAAAATAAAGACGCAACAATTTCACCAAGATTATATGTTGATAATCAGATTCTACTTCAAACTGAATATAGACAGGTAAATTCTGAAAGCAACCATATCGCAGATTTTAGCATATTTAATAAAAAAAATGACAATTCAAAAAGTCATCTTTTTTATAATTTTGAAAAAAACCTTAAAGTTGAAAATTTTGATAATAGTCAAATAAATTTTAAAATACAGAAAACTTCAAATGACAATTATTTAAAATCAAATAAAATTGAAACTAATCTTATTGAGGACTCAGACGTTTTAGAAAACTCTTTTAACTTAAATTTATATTCAAATAATTTTTCAATTGATCTAAATACAACAGTCTATGAAAATTTAAATAAAATTAAAAGTGATAGATATGAATACATTTATCCTCAATTGAATTTGACAAAAAAAATTGAAACTAATAAAGATATTAATGGTAATATTTATCTTAAATCACAATCTATTGTAAGAAACTATAACACAAACATGTATGATAGAAATAATGTTAATGATTTAGTTTTTAATTCCTACCCTAAAATAACTAAATCAGGTTTATTTAATAATTATGAGTTCCTAATTAGGAATGTTAATATGAACAATCAAAATAGTGATTATAAAAATAACGGCAGTATGTCATTATCAAGTATATTCCAATTCAATTCTCTTTTACCGATGACCAAAGAGAATAATCTTTACAAAAAAAATTTAATTCCAAAGTTATCTTTAAAAGTTGCTCCAAATCATACTAAAAATTTATCAAATGATGATGATAAAATTGATATTAATAATGTTTATTCATTAAACAGAATATCAGATAATCAAGCAACTGAAGGAGGAATTTCAATTACATATGGTTCAGATTATTCAATTTCAAAAAAAGAGGAAAATAGAGAAGTTTTTAACTTTAAGTGGGCTAGCAACCAGCGATTTAGTGAAAATGAAGATTTGCCTAACAGAAATCAAATAGGTGAAAAAACTTCAAACTTCTTTAGTGAAATTAGTTACGCTCCAATTAAATATTTAAATACAAAATACAGGACATCTCTAAGAAATAATTTAAATGATCAAGTATATGAAAATTTGATTACTGAAATTAAAGTTAATAATTTTGTCACAACTTTTGATTATTTAAATGAGAACAATGTATTAGATGAAAATTCATACATAAGTAACACATCAACATTAAATTTTGATGAATCAAACAAAATATCTTTATCAACAAGAAAAAATAAGTCAGATGATTTAACTGAGTATTATAAGTTAATTTATGAATATAAGAATGATTGTTTAGCAGCATCAATTGAATACAATAAAGATTTTTACTCAGATAATGATCTCAAGCCAGATGAAAGTTTATTTTTTAAGTTGACAATAATACCTTTTGGAGAGTCAGGTACTCCTAACCTCAAAAATTGATGAATAATAATTTTTTATTTATAGTAATAGTTATATCTTCATTTTTTTTTTTGAATGTTTCAAATTCAAAAATTTCAATAGTTGCCTCAGTTGAGGATAAAGTAATAACAAATTATGATGTTTTGAAAGAGGGAAGGTATTTAATGATACTAAATCCAAATTTAGAAAAATTAAAAAAATCACAAATTCAAGACTTGGCTGAGAGATCATTAATTAATGAAATTATAAAAAAAAAAGAAATTGATAAAATCTTAGGCTCCGACAAAGGTAATGTTTCATCAGAAAAATATTTTCAAAACTTCTTTCAAAAATTAAATTTTGAAAGTGAAATGCAATTTGAAAAAGAATTAATAAACCAAAAAACATACTCTTTGGATGAAGTTTTAGAAAAAATTGAAGTTGAGTTATTATGGAATGAAATAGTTATATCAAAATATAGAAATCAAGTGAAAATAGATAGGAAAGCAATATCAGATAAAATTAAAAAAATTAAAAACACAAAACAAACAGAATATTTCCTTTCAGAGATAATTTTTAAAAAAAGAAGTAATATACAAATTGATGATCTTATAAAAGAGATACAACTAAGTATTCAAGAAATAGGATTTAACAATACTGCAACTATTTACAGTTTAGGTAATACATCAAAAATAGGAGGTAAAATTGGTTGGGTCAATGAAAACAATTTATCAAAAAATATTGTTGATGAATTAAAAAAAATTCAAGAAAATAATGTTTCCAATGTTATTAAGTTAGGTAATAACTATCTAATTTTAAAAATTGAAGAAATTAGAGAAAATGTTGTTGAATTTAATGAAGAAAGGGAAATTGAAAATCTTATTCTGTCTGAAACAAATAAACAACTTAATCAGTTTTCTAGAATCCTATTTGATAAGTCAAAAATAAATTATAACATAAATGAAGAGTAAACCAATAATTTTAGTTGCAGGAGAACCTAAAAGTATTTTTTTAGAAATTTTATTCAAATCTTTAATAAAAATTAAAATTAAGAGTCCAGTCATATTGATATGTTCTAGAAGAGAATTAAAAAAAAATATGAAAAGATTTAAATATAAAAAAAAGATAAGAGAAATGAATTTAGATGAATTAAGTGATTATAAATTGAATAATAAAAAAATAAATCTTATTCATGTAGATTATTTTCCTTCAAATAAAAATTTGATTAATTTAAAATTAAAAAAAAAATACATTAATGAATGTTTTAAAATTGCATTTGAAATAATTAAAAAGGGTTATACAAAAAAGCTTATAAATGGACCAATAAATAAAAAGATATTTCTCGGCAATAAATTTCCTGGAATCACTGAATTTATTTCTTCTAAATTTAATCAAAAAAAATTTGGAATGTTGATTTATAATAAAAGATTATCAGTTAGTCCTTTGACTACTCATCTTCCTCTGAAAAAAGTGGCAAAAAAAATTAATAAAAAACTTATAATAGATAGAGTCGTAATGATTGATAATTTTTTTAGAAAGAAATTAAAAATTAAGCCTATAATTGGAGTTACTGCGCTTAATCCCCATGGAGAAAGTTTTAATAAGTTTAATGAAGATGAAAAAATTGTATTAAAAGCGATAAAGTATTTTGATAAAAAAAAGATAAGTGTTAAAGGACCTTTTTCTGCAGATACAATTTTTTTAAAAAATAACAGAAAAAAATTCAATATCATCATTGGCATGTATCATGATCAAGTTTTAACTCCTATTAAAACTTTATTTGAATATAATGCAATAAATCTAACTATGGGATTGCCATTTTTTAGAGTATCTCCTGATCATGGGCCCAATGAAAAGATGTTCGGAAAAAATAAATCTGATCCAAAAAGTTTGATAATGGCTTTGAAATTTTTAGATAATAAATGATTATACCTAAAAAAAGTTTGGGTCAAAACTTTTTAATTGATGATGCTGTAATCAAAAAAATATTAGATATTTCTAAAATTAAGAACCAAAATATATTAGAAATTGGACCTGGAACAGGTAATCTTACAACTAAAATTTTAGAAAGAGAGCCAAAAAAATTAATTGTTGTTGAAAAAGATAATAGACTGGTATCTTTACTAAATAATAATCTTGGAACAAAAATAAAAATAATCAATAATGATATACTTGATATAGATGAAAATTTAATTGATAAAGAAAAATTAACTGTATTTGGCAACCTTCCATACAATATTTCAACAGAAATTTTATGTAAATGGATAATCAATATAAATGATGATTACTTTTGGTTTAATCATTTAATATTAATGTTTCAAAAAGAAGTTGCAGAAAGAATTATTTCATTACCAAATACTAAAAATTATGGAAGATTATCTATAATTTCAAATTGGAAATTAAATATAAAAAAGATTTTTGATATTAAACCGTCAAGTTTTTCACCTATTCCAAAAGTTGAAAGTTCAGTTTTACATTTTGAGCCTAAAAAAAAATTTTTTGAATTTAAAAATCCAAGAAATTTAGAAAAAATTTCTAGGATTTTTTTTAATCACAGAAGAAAAATGATTAAAAAACCATATAATCAATTATTTAATGGTAATTTAGAAATAGCTAAAAAGATTGGAATTCAACTTAATCAAAGGCCTCAAAATTTAGATCATAAAACTTATTTTTTACTAACATCTGAGTATGAAAAATTAATTTGTTAATTTTTCAACATGTTTTCTAATATACTCTAAATCGTAATCTTTAGATCCATCACTAATTTCTGCTTTAATCAAATTTAAAATTTTATTAAAACAATTATTAAGATTGTCATTAACGACTACATAATCATAGTTTATCCAATGTAAAACATCTCTCTCAAACTGTTTCATTCTTTCCTCGACAATAAGTTTATCTTTCATGTCTCTATTTGATAATCTTTCAAATAAAATTTCTTTACTAGGTGGTAATATAAAAAAAGAAATTAATTTATAATCTAAATTTTTATTTTTAATTTGATCCGCACCTTGCCAATCTATATCAAATAAAACATTTTTACCTTTGTTAAGTTTTTCTATGACAGGTGTTCTTGTTGTTCCGTAATAATTATTAAAAACTTTAGCATACTCTAAGAACTCTTGATTGTTTATTAACCTTTTAAATTCATCATCATTTACAAAAAAATAATCCTTATTAGGTGTTTCATTTGGTCTAGGCTGTCGAGTTGTGTGAGATATTGATATTTCAAAATTCTCTCTTTGAGAAAGAAGGTTTACTAAAGTTGTTTTGCCTGCTCCAGAAGGAGAGGACAAAATAACCATAACCCCATCATTTGAAGTGGGCATTAAAAATTATTAATTAGCTTTGCCTTCAATAAATTTAACAGCATCACCCACTGTTAAGATTTTTTCAGCTTCACTATCAGAAATTTCTGAACCAAATTCTTCTTCAAAAGCCATCACTAAT
>MDSZ01094835.1_pt1 | contig 10694 bp, 9 predicted proteins | sample 811201 | NCBI WGS metagenome assembly MDSZ01 (sample SAMN05326647, study PRJNA326480) | marine metagenome | isolation source: seawater | place: Indian Ocean: North | collected 2010
AAAAAAAGAGATCAAATAAGCATTGGAGGGTTATAAAAAATGTTATTAGCTTTTGATGCTAAACAGAAACTGAAGCTTTCTGTAAAAAGAAATAAAGAATATCTTTCTAAGTATCTTTTGGAGGAAGAAAGAGTTGTTGGAGCAATGCTGGACCCAAACAAATTAGTGCCTGAAGGGGATGGTAAATATAAGTATACCGTAACAAGCTTTAGAGTTTTTCAATTAGATGTTAAACCAGTTGTATCAATTGCTGTTGAAAACAAAGACGGTGTTTTAAAAATGAGTGCACTAGAAAGTAAATTAGATGGTTTAGGAATAGTTGATGATTTCAACTTAATTTTGAAAGCAAATTTAGAGGCAACTGATCATGGACTTGAAGGTGAGGCACTATTGGGGGTTTCAGTAAGTCAACCTCCTCTTTTAAAACTTGTGCCAAAAAGAATTTTAGAATCTACCGGTCATTCGGTTCTAAATGGGATTTTACTTGGTATAAAATCAAGAGTTCAACAACAATTAATAAAAGACTTTATAAATTGGTGTGAATCAAGTCAAATTTAATTTCGCTAAGAAACTTTTTCGATGTAAATTAGTTAGTCCATTTACTTTAATTTTAAAAAAGTGTTCTTTAGTTCCATATCCTTTATTTTTATATATGCAATATCCTGGATAACGTTTTTCTAACCTTTTCATTAAAGAGTCTCGAGTTACTTTTGCAATTATGCTTGCAGCTGCAATCGAGATAAATTTGTTATCGCCTCCAACTATATTTTTTTGAATTCCTTTCCATGAATTTAATTTTAAAGGACCATCAATTATTATTAAATGAGGTGGGTTTTTCAGTTTTTTTAAAGCTCTAATCATGGAAAGTTCAGTTGCATATCTTATGCCAAGTTGTTCTATCTCTCTTACTGAGGATTGCCCTAAAGAGAAGTCGGATGATAAGTCAAGAATCTTGTGAAAAAGAAATTCTCTCTTTTTAGAAGATAACTTTTTGCTATCTTTTACCCCTAATTCTTTAAGAATTAAATTATTTTTTTTATTCAAAACAACGGCTGCAGAGAAAACCGGTCCAAAAATCGAACCTCGTCCTACTTCATCAATGCCAATTTCAGTTTTACTCTTCAATCGATGCAGATGATCTTCTTCTCTTTCTTCTTGAATTTTCAATTTCTTCTGTTACTTCAACTTCTTTTTCCTCATTGATTATTGAAGATAATTTAGTTTGATCGTTTATCTCTTTATAGTTTAAATCATCTACATCTTTAATAACAGTATTCAATATACTTTTCTCTTGTTTGACCTTAGAAATCTTTTTTCTTAGCTTCTTTTCATTCTTTAAACTGGCATCTTTCTCTTTATTATTATCTTCTTTTAAACGTACTAAATTATTACTGGTAAGGAATTCTTTGCCTAATTTTACTAATGGATTAATTCCTAATTGACTATATACATCTTTCTCATCATCGCTAAGTACAACAGTTATTACTTTTTTATCTTTTGAATTAGCCGGTGTATTTAGTTTTTCATTATCATTTTCCTTCTTGAAGGAACTTTCATCATTTTTATTAAAATTTTTGGAGTTTAGAAATTCTCTCTCATCTATTTTTTCTTGTTTTTCAGATAATTCTATTGAATCTAGATCAGGTGATTTTGTATTATTTATTTTGCTAGATTTTTTTGTTGAGCTTTTTGTATCAAGGTTTAAATTCTTGTTATCAGGTAAATTTTCTATATGCCCTAATCCATTGCATTCAGAACATTTTTTCCCAAATAGTTCATATATATTTTGACCTTGTCTTTTTCTTGTTAATTCTACTAAGCCTAATTCAGTTAGCTGAGCTATTTGAGGTCTTGCCGAATCATCTTTTATAGCTGAGCTAAAATGTTCAAGCAACTGGAATTGATCCCTTCTAGACTCCATATCAATAAAATCAATAACTAAAACACCTCCAATATTTCTCAATTTCATTTGTCTTGCTATTTCTATAGCTGCTTCACAGTTTGTCCATAAAACTGTTTGTCGTGAATTAGCTGATCTTGTAAAAGATCCAGAATTCACGTCTATTACTGTAAGGGCTTCAGTAGGTTCAATAATGATGTACCCCCCTGAAGGTAAATCTACTCTTGGTTGAAGAGCTTTTTGGATTGTTTTTTTGATTTGATATTTTTCTAAAATATTTTCATTAATCCCATTATCGTGATACTCAAGATTAACCTGTGAATAATTATTTTCTAAAAATTCCTTAGCTCTTTCGACCGCGATTTTACTATCAATTATGATTTTGTTAGTAGATGATTGAATATGATCTCTTAAAATTTTTATTGAGAAATCATCATCTCTTTTAATTAAATTAGGCGGATTGGAATTATCAGATAATTTTAAAATATTTTCCCATTGTTGATTTAAATCCTCTAAATCCTCAATTAATAATTCTTCTTTTATTTGTTCTGCTTCTGTTCTAAAAAGTAAACCTGTGCTTGGTGGTTTAATTAAAACTCCAAGAGCTCTTAACCTACTTCTCTCAGTTTCAGTATTGATTTTTCTAGATATATTTACACCTTGACCATAAGGTTGCAATATTAAATATTTTCCAGGCATAGAGATATTTCCAGTAAGCCTCGGACCTTTATTTCCTGTGGGCTCTTTCATAACTTGTACGAGAACCTTTTGCTTTGGCTCTAGCAATTCTGTTATCCCAACTATCCCTTTTTTTAATCTCAAGGGGCCTAGATCTGATACATGAATAAATCCATTTTTTTCACTTTCTCCAATATCTATAAAAGCTGCATCAATCCCTGGAAGAACATTTTCAACTGTTCCTAAGAAAATATCCCCGATTTGGTATTGACCTTGTGCGACGATTAGTTCATCAACTCGATCATCTGTGAGTAGCGCTGCAATGCGAGCCTGCTCAGCTATGATAATTTGCTGAGGCATATAAAAAATTTACGTATGTTATTGGAATTTGAAAATCAATTAAAGCAAAATAGTACAATATTTTGTTTTAGCTTCGACTTTAATAACCGCCAAAAGTTTTTAAATATTTAAAGTAATTACTAGAAAAATAAGCTATGAATTTAAGCTTTAGAAGACTTTCAAAAAATTTAATTTGAATTATTAGCCATGATCTTTTCTTTATGTAGATCATAACTTTTTCTATTTTAACATCTTATTTCCACTTAAGCACATTGATCAATTATTCTTGTAGGGTCAAGTTTTAAATTATTAAAGTGGTTAAAGTAAACGAAAATTATCTAAAACTCAAAGCAGGTTATTTATTTCCTGAGATTTCTAAAAGAGTTAATAGTTATATTCAATCCCATGAGAGTGTAAATATTATTAAACTTGGGATTGGAGATGTGACAGAACCACTGCCTGAAGCTTGCAGGAATGCTATGGGAAAAGCACTCAATGAAATGGGTACAATCAAAGGTTTTAAAGGTTATGGCCCCGAGCAGGGATATTTATGGCTTAGAGAAAAAATTTCTGAAAATGATTTTGTAAAAAAAGGATGCCAAATCACACCTGAGGAAATATTTGTTTCAGATGGCTCAAAATGTGATAGTAGTAATATTTTAGATATTCTTGGCAATGATAATTTAATCGCTGTAACGGATCCTGTTTATCCTGTTTATGTAGATAGCAATGTAATGACTGGAAGAACTGGAGAACCGCTTCAAAATGGAACTTATGGAGGTTTAGTTTACTTAGCAATAAACGAAAATAATAATTTCCTTCCTGAAATTCCAGAAGAAAGAGTTGATATTTTATATCTTTGTTTTCCAAATAATCCAACAGGAGCAACAATTAATAAGCAAGAATTAAAAAAATGGGTAGATTATGCTAACAAAAATAATACTTTGATTCTTTTTGATGCGGCGTATGAAGCTTTCATTCAAGATAAGGATATTCCTCACTCAATTTATGAAATAGAAGGAGCTAGAAACTGCGCTATCGAATTTAGATCTTTTTCAAAAAATGCTGGATTTACTGGAGTTAGATGTGCTTTTACAGTAATACCTAGAAATTTATCGGGTTTTAATTCACAAGGTGAAAAAATTAATTTATGGGAGTTATGGAATAGACGTCAATCTACAAAATTTAATGGAGTTAGTTATATCGTTCAGAGAGGAGCAGAAGCAGTTTATTCTTCTGATGGAAAAGAGGAAGTTAAAAATTTAATTGATTTTTATATGGAAAATGCGCGGATTATGAAAAACAAACTTAATAGTGCTGGTTTTAGAGTTTACGGTGGAGATAATGCACCTTATGTTTGGATTAAAGTTCCAGACAATATGTCTTCATGGGACTTTTTTGATTATTTACTCGAAAGAGCTAATGTAGTCGGTACACCAGGAAGTGGATTCGGACTTGCTGGGGAAGGATATTTCCGATTATCAGCCTTTAATTCAAGAGAGAATGTTATTAATGCAATGGAAAGAATAATTAATATATAATTGGAAGTGAATTTATCTCTAGGAAAGTTTAATTTAATGTCATTAATAAAATTTGAACAAGGAGGAAAAGATAATGCAGCTGTTTTAGAAAAAAAAACGGCGCTAGTAAAAAATAAATCACCAAAATATAAGGTTTTGCTCCACAATGACCCTGTAAATTCAATGGAGTATGTCACTTTATCTCTTAGAGAAGTTGTGCCACAATTAAGTGAACAAGATGCCATTGCTATAATGCTTGAAGCTCATAATAATGGAATTGGTTTAGTTATAGTTTGCGATTTAGAACCAGCAGAATTTTATTGTGAATCTTTAAAATCTAAAGGGATATCTAGTTCAATTGAAAAAGAAGACTAATAAAAATATATAGTTATTTAAATTTGTTTAATTAAATATTTTAATTATAAAGATTGTGATGCTTCAAGTTTTCTATCAGCTAGTTTTCTAACTTTTAAAGATTCCAACAAAGATGCCTTTCCGTATTTCCTTTCCAGGATATTAATAACAGTTTTACCAAATTCATCTTCCTTATTCTCAAAAGCCTCTAAACATACTTCTCCAAGCTTTTTACCAAGATTACCAGGATTCCATAAAAGCTTTCTTGCCGTCCATGGCATCATGCTCATAGGATTATAGTTTGGGTTTAAGATTTTGTTATCAAGTGCATATTTTTCTAAAAGTGTGTGTGGTTGTAAACCTATAAAAAATATTGCTGGGTCAACTAATCCTTTACCAAATATATTTTCTAGTTCTCTATGGTAAGCAATTGTTTGGCTAATTGTACTAGGCGTTTCATCAAAAACGTTAAATGAGTAGTTTACTGATACATGATTTTTAAAACCAGCTTTTACAAGCATTCTACAATTTTCAAGAACAGTTTTAAGGTCATATGCTAATCTCATTTTTCTAACAAGTTCTTGTGATCCTGATGTAATTCCTATTTCGAAATAACTCATTCCTGTATCTACCATAAGTTGAGCTAACTCACTATCAATATTGTCTGCTCTTATGTATGCCGCCCAATTAATATCATTCCAACCTTGATCTTTTATTGCTTGAAGGAGTAGTTTTGCATCCTGTATATGTTTTTTCGCTGGTATGAATTGTGCATCAGTGAACCAGAATCCTCTAACACCAATATTATATAGTTGCTTCATTTCTTTAATAACTTCATCTACTGGATTAACACGAACTTTTTTACCTTCAACTACTGTGTAAACGCAAAAACAACAATTATGTGGGCAACCCCTTTTAGTTTGTACTCCTACATAATAATCGCCACCTTCAATATACCAATCGAATTCAGGCCAAATAGACTTTATATAACTATAGTTACAGGCAGTTTTGATGGTACCACTTGGTTGTTCATGTATTAATTTGTCCCTAGGTTTTTCACCTGCCACATAACATCTTTCATCAGTCAAACTAACGCCTTTTATAACTTTTTCTATCAGATTTTCTCCTTCACCAACTGAGACTATAGTGCCTTTCGGAAGTAACTTACCTAGTTGTTCATAAAAAACACTTACAGCACCTCCTCCTAAAATAGCTTTTGCTGTTTTGTTATATTTCTGGGCTCTTCTTAAACCCATTTTCACTAAGAATGTATTCCTATTTATTTCTTCATAATGCGAGAATATTAATTTAAGTCCGCCCCATGCACCTCTCATTTTTTTGAAAATATTTTTTGAATAGAATACTTCGAAAGAATTTTGTAGAGGATTTCCACTTCTGCCATCAACAGGAGCATATATTTGTATGTCCCTCCATGAAAAAATAATAAGTTGGGGTCTAAACTGATCAATTTTTCTTCTTAATTGTATGCTTACATTTTCAGAAGGTACTATCGCTAAGTCAATAAATTGTTGTTGTATTTCAGGAAAAATTTTATGTATGTGATCGGCTAAGTATACTGGACCTATCGGAAATATTGGGTTGCATGGGAGTCTTACCACAAGAACTTTACTATAAGAATCTCGATTTAGGTTTCTTTTAATTTTTTTTAATGGAAGATTTAACTTCATACTAAAGATAAAGATTTATCTCATAAAATCAATCTAACTATATTAATACTTTTTTGTTGACTTCTTCAAATTTTCTTCGATAGAAATAAGTATTTTTAATTTAGAGATCCGAAATCATATATATCCAGCATACTTTAAGAAGTTTTATCCCATCTATCCACCTTGATATGTTTGGTGCTCCTGATTGTCTCGCATAATATCTCACTGGATAATTAAGTATTTTAATATTATTGTTTGCGGCTTCAAAAATTATTGTGAAGTCACCAAACGGATCTGATTTAGACTCCCAACTACCATTTTGTTTCATTAAATTGAAAAATTTCCTTGAGAAAACTTTTGTTCCACATAAAGAATCTGAGATAGGTTTATTTATTAATATAGAAAGCAAAATAGCGAAACATCTGTTCCCAATATAATTAGCCCATCTCATTGCATCTTTCTCCATTGGAAAAGTTGTTCTAGAACAATTAATTAAAATATTCTCATTTTTCGTCGATTCAATAATTGCATCAATGCTATCGTCGATATCTACGGTAAAGTCGCTATCTATGATTGCTAATGTTGTACCTGAAGATATATTGAATCCTTCAACGACAGCATTTTTTTTTCCTTTTGAAGTTTGTTTTAAAAGTGATATTTTAAAATATTTAGAAAAATCTTCAGAAATCTTCTCTAACATTAAAAAAGTATTATCTTTACTGTTTCCCTCTACAAATATTATTTCAACTTTGTTTTGGATTTTTTTAAACTTATTTAATGCTTTGATTAAAAGTTCTTTATTACCCTCTTCATTTCTTGCGGGAATAACAATTGAGATTAATTGATTTGAATTACTCTCTTTGTATCTATAGAATATAATTTCTAACTCAAATGCAAGTTGTCTAACAATGGGTAATTTACGCATGATGTTTTTTATATATTTAGGAATTATTTTTGTTGGAATTGGAGTTAATTTTTTTGCCTTCCACCTAATAGATCTGTAATTATATATCTCTGCTAAGGATTCAAGATCACATAAAGTGATTCTCGCTTTAGTTGTTGTTTCTTTGAAAATTCTAGAATCTAATTTCATCCATCTTGTAATGGGTTCCCAAGTATTACCCCTTACTTTAAGAGAAATAAATTCATCATTATTTTTGAATAACTGGTGGAGTTTATTATTTGTTAGATCCCATGTATTAACTGATTTCATCATATTAAATTTTAATATAAATTATATTAGTACAGATCAATTAATTTTTTTGATTAACTTCCATGGATACAAAATATCATTATTAAAGATAATTTGAAATTTGTCGTCTTCAGTTATTGGTATTTTGGTAAAAGTAGTCCAAACATATTCTGAATCTTTTAAATTTTTTAAGCTATCAACACTTTCTCCTAAATGAGGTGTTAAAAGAGATATTCTAATTATTTTTGATTGCGATCTTTCATCTCTAATACTACTCTTATCAACTTTAATAACATGATTTTGTAGAACATCTAATGAAGATAAGTATTCCATGGTTTCCCTTAATTCCCTTGATCTGTCTGTAAATAAACCAGATTGTAAGAGTAAAGTTGTTAACAAGTAAGGACCAATTATTAAAGTTATAAAGGCTTTTTTAAGTGTATTTCTTTTATTTAATAAGGCCCATGATAAAGCAAACAAAATTAACCCTAAAATTAAAAATAAATTTTCTTTTGCATTAAAGTTGAATGCATATCTGAAGAAAAGATAATATATTAAAGAAAAAGATAATAAAAATAATGGAATTAATTTTGAAGTTATAAATATAAAATTTGATTTATAGCTTTTTGAATTTAATAAATATTGAATACCTTGGTAGGCATTCAAAGATAGAATTGCAGATATTTGTAAGGGGTAATATGGTGTTTTCGTTGAAAAAGAACTTATTATTAAAATGAAAATTAAAGGGAAATAAGTTAAGATGAAGTTATTATTTTTTTTATTAAAAATATTCGAAAGTAATCCAATAATAGAAAAAAAGCTCCAAGGCAAAAATGTTAATGGAATATTCCAAAAGTAATAATAAAAAGGGTTTGTGAAAGTATTTTCATTAGCAAGATTATTTAATTTTTGAAATAAATAATAAATAATATTTTGATCTAAATATGAGTTAATTCGGTACGTCCAATATAAATATGGTAAAAATCCAATTAGTAAACCTATCCAAAAAAATCTTTTTAAAAAAATATTGCTTTTTATTATAAAAAAATAAGGAGAGATTGATATTAGGGGTACTGCTACAAGAAAAGTTTTTAGCATGAAAGCTAGGCCTATCCAAATTCCAAAAAGAAAAAAATAAATATTATCATTTTTTGATCTGTTTTTTATTAAGGAAAATATTCCAATTGTGACTAAGCATGAATAAATAATATCTTGAGAAGCTAAGTGAGAGTAGTCAAACCATAAATATGTCGTTGCGAGTATTAATGGGGAAATTAAAGCATATTTTTTATCAAATAATTCTTCATGTAATTTATAAGTTATGAATAACATTAGTATTGATGCAATAGTTGTTGGTAAATACGCTGCGAAAAGATTTTGTCCAAATAGTTCTTGCGACTTTGCTATTAAAAACTGTAAACCGATTGTTCTATCTAAAACATATTCATCCCACCAAAGAGGAACTATCCAGTTTCCTTTTTCTAATATCCATCTAGCTTGCAAAGCATAAAATCCTTCATCGAAAGCTATGTAACTTCTTTTCCCAAAATAGAAAACAACTGGAAAAAATATAAGTATTTTTAAGAGATTCTTTAAATTAATATTTCTATCAAACATAAAATTTTAAAAGGAATTGAAATGCCGATAATTGGACTTGAACCAATGACCTACTGTTTACGAAACAGTTGCTCTACCTCTGAGCTACACCGGCTATGTTAAATTTTGATAATTTTCAATTAGACTTAATTTTATATTTGAAATAATTAATGTCAAAAATTGATCCTAAATTAAAAAGAAAATTATTAAAAGAGTCTCAAGCTCCCTTCAAAGGTCTAAGAAGAATATTATGGATTGCTTTCACAGGATCTGCATTTTTAGGCCTTTTAATTATGCTTTCGAAAATTTCAAGTGGTGAGGTAGTTCAACAAAATAATTTGTTAATACAAATCAGCGCATGTTTAGGATTTCCATTACTACTATTTCTTGATAGAAATAAAGATGATTGAGTTATTGGATTAAAGTCCTTTTTTTTGTAACAAATTTATATGCTTCAATAACATCTCCTTCATTCCAGGTAGAGAATTTATCGCAACCAACTCCACATTCAAAACCTGTATTCACTTCTTTTACATCATCTTTTGATCTTTTCAAAGAATCTAAGTTTCCTTCAAAAATAACTTTATCTGACCTTAAAACTCTTAATGAGCAATTTCTTTGAAGCTTACCGGTTTGTATGTAGCACCCTGCTATAGATCCTTTTCCTACCGCAAAAGTTGCTCTCACTTCGGCCTTTCCTAAAAACTCCTCTACCAAGTCAGGCTCAAGAAGTCCTTCCATAGCAGATTGGATATCTTCAAGTAATTTATATATGACTTCATATTCTCTAATGTCAACGTCATTAGCATCAGCGGATCTTTTGGCGCCAGAAGCTAAAGAGGTATTAAATCCAATTATTACGGAACCTGAAGCGGCTGCTAGATCTATATCTGTTTCAGTTATTTCACCAGGAGCTGAAAGAAGAACTCTAACTTGGACTTCATTTTTCGGTAGTTGTTCTAGTGAACCTAAAATAGCTTCTACACTTCCTTGAACATCGGCTTTGAGAATTAAATTTAATTCCTTCAACTCTCCATCATTTGCTTGTGTTGATAATGATGACAAACTAACTCTTCTTGATGCCATTTGCTGGGCCAATTTTGTAGCTCTTGCATCAGTTGCTCTATCTCCAACAATTGCTCTAGCAGTTTTTTCGTCAGGATAAACTTCAAATTCATCACCTGCAGTTGGTACTTCGCTAAATCCTAATGCCTCTACAGGACATGAAGGTCCTGCTTCTTTGATTCTATTTCCATGCTCATCGACCATAGCCCTGATTTTTCCAAGGACAGAACCAGCAGCTAATACATCACCAGATTTTAATGTGCCATTTTGAACTAATAAAGTCGCAACTGGACCTTTGGCTTTATCTAAGTGAGCTTCAATAACAGTTCCTTTTGCTAGTCTGTTAGGGTTTGCTTGTAAATCTTCAACTTCTGATACAAGTA
>MDSZ01233106.1_pt1 | contig 10694 bp, 11 predicted proteins | sample 811201 | NCBI WGS metagenome assembly MDSZ01 (sample SAMN05326647, study PRJNA326480) | marine metagenome | isolation source: seawater | place: Indian Ocean: North | collected 2010
TCGGTTTAGACATAACGGAGCATAATGAAAGTAGCTATCATACAAGCTAAATTAAATTTAGCTTTCTGATTACAGGATTGGCGTATTGTTCTAATAAAATAGAATGTGCGCCATTTTCTAATTGAGACAAACTCTCCTCTAGATATTTCTTTGCGAGTTCAATTTCATCACTCGAATATTCCTTTTGAGTTTTATCGTTATAGCCTAATAATTGATAGGCGGCATAATTTGTTTTATGCAGCTCATACATTGAGACTATTGAATCAGTAATTTTTTTAGCAATTTTTGAATAGTCATTATCAACAAAGTTAAGAGGATTACCAATATTAATAACTACATCGCCTTTGAAACCGGTAATTCCATTAGCAATACTTTTAAGATCTTCATCTTGTTCTTTTATATATTTATTATTTGATTGTGAAGAAAATATTTCTTTTGCTTTTAATTTATCATTAGGATCAAATTCATAGGAAATTGATACAGGCACGATTCTCAAGGAGTTAAAATAATTAGAAATAGGTTGAGATTTTCTCTTATTCATATGAATCATTTTTAACAACGCTGGATCTGTTTCATCAATTCCATCTTTTGCTCTTCCTTGTTTTTGAGCAATCCAAACTGAATTACTATCATGAAATATACTTTTATAGATAAATTGGGAGGCAAGAGATAGATATGAATAAATTTCTTTTTTACTTTTACCTGATCTTTGAATAATAAAACTTTTATTTAATCTAAATAAATCCGAAACCCATGTCTTTTCCATAAGATTATTACCAACGGCAATATTGAATGTTTTATATCCTGACTTGTAAAGATGAAGAGCAAGCAAAGCTGCATCTAATGATATATCCCTATGGTTTGAGATAAATAGATAGCTTTCATTCTTATTTAGATTTCCAACTCCATTAACAGTAAAATCTGAAATTGATTCGTTAATCACTTTTTCCATTAAATTCTTAAAAATTTTCTGATAATCATCAATGGTATGAATGGTCTTAGCTTTGGCGATTAGTTTTTGTTTAACAATAGATTTTATAAATGGAAGTTTTGATATTAATCCCGGGTATTGCAAGGCCATTAAGGCCTTTATTACTTCGTTATTAGATATAAGAGATTCAAGAACATCATCAACTTCAGAATCAACATAAGGTCTAATATTTTTAAATGGGTCCATAGCATTAAGCTAATAATTGAATCATTACTCCCGCTGCTACAGCAGAACCTATAACCCCTGCTACATTTGGTCCCATAGCATGCATTAGTAAAAAATTCTGAGAATCATTTTCTAACCCTACCTTATTTGCAACTCTTGCAGCCATTGGAACAGCTGAAACGCCTGCAGCTCCTATCAAAGGATTAATTTTATTAGCACTTAAAATATTCATTAATTTTGCCATTAATATTCCTGAAGCAGTTCCTATTGAAAAAGCTACTATTCCTAATGATAAAATACCAAGTGTTTCTGGGGTTAAAAATTGATCTGCTGCTAGTTTCGAACCAACTGCTAAACCTAAGAAAATTGTAACTATATTAATAAGTGAGTTTTGAACAACCTCACTTAATCTTTCAACAACCAGTGACTCTCTCATTAAATTTCCAAAACAGAACATTCCTATCAATGGAGCAGCGCTCGGCAACATCATGCCTACAAGAAAAATTAAAATAATTGGAAAAATTATCTTTTCTCTTTGAGAAACTTCTCTTAATTGGACCATATGAATTTTTCTCTCAGATTGAGTGGTAAGTAATCTCATTATAGGAGGCTGAATTAATGGCACTAATGCCATGTAAGAGTATGCTGCTACAGCAATTGCACCTAATAATTCAGGAGCTAATATTGAAGAAACATATATTGCAGTTGGACCATCTGCACCACCGATAATACCTGTTGCAGCTGCCTGCTTGAGTGTAAAAGAAACTAGACCAAGTTTATTTAAAAATAAAGCGCCAATAACTGTTGCAAAAATTCCAAATTGAGCTGCAGCACCTAATATTAATGTTTTGGGATTAGCTAACATAGGACCAAAATCTGTCATAGCGCCAACACCCATAAAAATGACCAACGGCGCTACCCCAGAACCAATTGCAACAGAATAAAAAGTATTTAAAATGCCAGCTTTATAGCCAAGTTCGGTAGCATACTCGTTTAACAACCATAATTCAGAATGAGAAGCTATCTTAAGAAATGAAGATAGAGATTCTGTATTGCTTAGAGCTATTAACGATATAGCTCCTGCTAAATCCTGATCATTTGAATAATAAATTAATTTCTCTATTGGACTTAATGCTAGACCAATTTCTGGAATATTTGTAAGGATTGCTCCGAAACCAATAGGTAATAGCAATAAGGGTTCAAATTTTTTGCTTATGGCCAAATAAAGAATTAATAACCCAACAACCAACATAACTGATTGACCGGAAGTTAAACTAAAAATTCCTAGATTTGAAAAAATAGCTTCTAAATTCATTAGTTTTTAATTTCAAATAAAGGCATGCCAGGTTTCACTGTGTCTCCTGGTTTAACAAATATTGATGAAATAATTCCTGCTACAGGAGCTTTAATTTCAGTTTCCATTTTCATAGCTTCTAAAATTAATACCACCGTATCTTCATCAACAGATTCACCTTCTGAAAGAATAGTTCTGAAAATATTGCCTCCCAATGGTGCTTCGATAACCTGACCATTTCCAGTCTCACTGGTAGTAGTTGACGCAACTTTTTTTAATTCAGAACCATCGTTAATTATTACAGAATTATCAACTTTCAAAGTAACAGAATATTCTTGATTATCTACTATTACTTTATATAACGAATCAGTAAGCTCTGTAATATCCATTGGTTCAGCTTCAAAGAAATCAGGATTATCAAGATTCTCTAAAAAGCTGAGTCCAATTTCTGGAAACATTGTATAAATTAAAATATTTTCATCTGATATCTCAGATGAAATATTGTTTTTAGCAATAGCATTCTTAAAGTTATCTTTTGCTGATTGAAAATCATCATTAAGCAAATCTGCTGGTCGACATGTTATGACAGCAGTGTCACCTATAGCTTTGTGCTGTAATTCTTTATTAACCGGAGCTGGAGTTGATCCGTATTCACCCTTTAGCAAAGATTTCACTTCATTTGTAATAGTTGAATATCTTGAACCAGATAAGATGTTAATTACTGACTGAGTGCCAACAATCTGAGATGTTGGCGTAACCAATGGTATGTATCCTAATTCCTCTCTTACTTTTGGTATTTCTTTGATAACTTCATCAAATTTATCAATTGAATCCTGTGCTTTTAATTGGTTCTCAAGATTTGTTAGCATGCCTCCGGGAACTTGCGATGCTATGATTCTAGCGTCTACACCTCTAAGTGACCCCTCAAAATTCTTATATTTTTTTCTTACTCCTTGAAAATGCTCGGCAATGGGCTTGAGTTTATCTAAATTTAATTCTGTTTCCCTATTAGTTCCATCAAGAATGCTTATCAAAGTTTCTGTTGGAGTGTGCCCATATGTCATACTCATGGAAGAAATAGAGGTATCAATAACATCTAATCCTGCTTCAATTGCCTTCACGCCTGTTGCAACTGAAAAACCCGTAGTTGCATGACAATGAAGATGCACAGGTATTTCAAGCTCTTCTTTAAGTCTAGAGACTAACTCAAATGCAATATACGGTTTTAATAAACCAGCCATATCTTTTATTGCAAGAGAGTGAGCACCCATATCTTGAATAGTTTTTGAAAGATCTACCCACAAATCTATTGTATGAACAGGACTAGTTGTATATGAAATTGTACCTTGGGCATGCCCTTCTGTAGAGATAACTGCCTTTAATGCTTGATGCATATTTCTTGTATCATTCAATGCATCAAATACCCTGAATACATCGACGCCATTTTTTTTAGAACACTCGACAAACTTATTAACTACATCATCAGAATAATGCTTATAACCTAATAAATTCTGCCCTCTTAAAAGCATTTGCTGAGGAGTATTTGGCATCATAGATTTAATCTTTCTTATTCTTTCCCAGGGATCTTCACCTAAATACCTAATACAGGAATCAAAAATTGCTCCACCCCAAGATTCAACAGACCAAAAGCCAACATTATCCATCTCTTGTAAAGCTGCCTCCATGTCAGAATATCTAAACCTAGTAGCAAGTAGTGATTGATGGCCATCTCTTAAAACTAATTCTGTAACTCCAATTTTTTTAGATTCAGTCATGATCTAATACCTCCGAGAACTTCTTTAATAATTCTATGATGAGTATCATTCCTTGCTGTTGATGAAGAATTTGTTTCACTAGGGTCAATTTTCTTTTCTCTAATTATTGACACAACGAGAATTCTTAGTAAGTTAACTGAAATAATTAGCAAAAGCAGAAAACTAAAGACAACAATCATGCCGTTATACAGAAGATTCATCCCCTCTTGAATTAAGATTTCTTGCTCTGTCATATTTATATATATTTTGGCCTACAATCTTTTTATATAGACTGTATGTGATTTTACACCAATCTCAGTACAATAATGAAATGTCAATTCACCCATATTTAAAGATATCTGGAGTAGCAATTTCTGCTCATAGAGGCGGAAGTATTGAAGCGCCGGAAAATACCCTTGAATCATTCGAGTATGCTGCGAAACTTGGATGCTCTTATATAGAAACTGATGTTCAACTCTCAGCTGACGGCATTCCATACATTTTCCATGATGATGATTTAAAAAGATTATTTGGAAAAGATGCTATGTTTAATTCCTTGCAAAGCAGTGAAATTGAGAAATTAAGATTATTTAATTCATATAAGATTCCAAAACTGGAAACAGCTCTTACTCAATTTCCAAATACACTATTTCAAATTGATGTAAAAACTGATGAGGTTGCAATTCCAGCTTTAAAGGTTATAGAGGCTTTAAATGCATTTGATAGAGTATGCATCGCAAGCTTTAGTAGCAATAGATTAAAATTAGTTAAAGATATGTTCCCAAAAACATGTCTTTCAATGGGCCCAAAGGAAGTATTAAAACTTTTATTATCAAGTTTTGGTATATATAAAAAAAAGATTCCGGGAGACTGTCTACAAATTCCCATATATCAATATGGAATAAAGTTAGTTACAAGTAGATTTATTAAATATATTCAAAGCATGGATCTTAAAATTCATGTTTGGACAATAAATGATGCTGATACTATGGAAACTCTAATTAATATGGGTGTAGATGGAATCATTACTGATAAGCCAAGTGTTCTTAAAGAGTTGCTAAGAAAAAGAAGTGAGTCTAACTTTTAAGATATCTTGAAAAAATTTTTCTTGCAAAAATATACATTGGAATAATTAGACAGGTAGTAATAAGAACTTCCTTCCAAGCACTGTATTGAAGAAAATTTCTTATAAAACCAGCTAAAAATATACTCACAAGACCAAGCAAACTATATAAAATAATTGAATTACGACTGAAGAGTTTCATTGTTACTTTGAACTTTAAGTAGAATAATGGCACCCATAATAAACAGTCCCGCTATAGGTATCAAGCCAAACCTTGTATCCTGGAAAACAGTAACAAATATTGCAACTAATGCTGGCCCCATAAATGCACCAGCCCTTCCAAACATATTATAAAAACCAAAATACTCACCAGATTCATCTTGAGGTATTAAAGTTGCATAATAACTTCTAGAAATAGATTGAATACCTCCTTGAATTGCCCCAACCATTGAAGCAAGAATATAAAACTCAATTGCATTAGATAAAAATACTGAATATGCAATAACAACTAAATATAATGAAATAGTAGACAATATTGTATTCTTGTCGCCGAATTTATAAGCAAATTTTGACCACAATAAAGTTGTTGGAAAGGCAATAAATTGAACTAATATAAGTGCGATAATTACATCGCTGCTTGGTAAACCTAAATTAAGAGCAAAATCTGCTGCCATTGCCATAATTGTATGGACCCCATCTATATATAAAAAGAAAGCTAATAAAAAAATAAAAATATTTCTGTTAGATGATACAGCCCGCAATGTATTAAAAACCTTTGTATAGGCAAGTTTAAAATGCGGTCCTGGCAAAGTAACTCCTTTATCTTTAATTTTTAATAAAATTGGGATCAAAAATACCGTCCACCAGACAGACACACTTAAAAAAGACCATCTAACAGCATCAGCAACACTAGTTAAACCAAAAAACTCTGGATTAATTGTCATTGCTGCATTGATAAGAAATAAGAAACCACCGCCAAGATAACCAAATGCAAAACCATAACTAGATATTCGACTAATATTTGTTTCATTAGAGACTTGAATCAGCATCTTGTCATACAAAGTATTACCGGCTGCAAAACAATAATTAGCAATACCAAAAAATATTAAAGCTTGAAGCCATGATCCTGCTGGAACAAAATACAAGACCGCAACAGAAATAATAGAAACAGCTCCAAAACTTGTAAATAAAACTTTTGTTGTTCTAGAGACATCTGTTAACGCTCCGATAAATGGTGATGTGAATAAAAGAACTAAATTTGAAATAGTTAAACCCCAACCAAGATATGCTGTCTTAACTTCACTTTGAAGGCCTGAAGCCCAGAAATCATTAAAAAATATTGGAAAAAATGCAGCAATTACGGTTGTTGCAAATGCAGAATTACCACCATCGTAAAGAATCCATGCTTTAGCTTCTGAAGTAAGCTTAGCTCTGCTCATACCAATGTTCATTTTTATCAAGAGTTTTCTTAATTAACCCTCGATATAGTAAACAATTTAAATGAGCTAAGGACTCACCAGTAGCCATAATTAAATTACTATCATCAATTTCTCTTTTGAATAGAACATCAAATACATCTACGGCTCTCTTTGGAGTTCTTAATAAAGCATATAACTTTTCTAATGATTGTTCATGATGATTAATTAAAGCCTTAAGTCTTTTATGAGCACCAATAAATGGTCTCCCATGCGCAGGTAAAACTAATACATCTTCTGGTAATTTGGTAATTAACTTATGGCAAGAAAAAAGCCAATCCTCCACTGGATTTGCATCTGGCTCTGTTGGAAAAGTTCCTACATGAGAACTTATGGTTGGAAGAAGTTGATCACCACTTATGAACATATTTAATTCCTTAGAAAAAAAACATAAATGTTCCATCGTATGACCTTGACCCTCGATTGTTATCCAATCTATACCATTTACATTAATAACATCATCTTCTTTTAACCGATTATATGAATGTGGCAATGGGTAGATAATGGAACCAAAAAAACCAAATCTTTCTACAAAAGATCTAATTTGTTCTTTGGTCATTCCGGCCCGAGTATAAAAATCAATAGCATCATTTGGAACATTTTCTCCAGTATCAGCAGATAACATTCGACATTGCAAATAATCAGTCCTACTCATACTAAAAGTGGTGTTATATTTCTCTACAAACCAACCAGCCATGCCGATATGATCTGGATGCATATGTGTTACAACAACATTTTTAATAGAAAGGTTTTCACTTTTAATTAAATCAATCCAAGATTTCTTAGTTTTATTAATATGCATGCCAGTATCTACTAAAGTTAAGTCATCTTTAGCGCCCAAACCCCATAAGTTAATGTGGTTAAGTGACATAGGCAAAGGCATTCTAATCCAGCGAACCTGTTCATGAATTGCATGTAAAGTTCCAGATTTAGGCACATCATCAATAGGAAATTTTAATCTTGTTTCTGAATTCATATTTGATTATAAAAATATTAGATGGTTATACTTTACAAATGGATGAAGATACACGAACAATTAAAAGCTTGGGACTGTTTGTTATAGGCATAGGTGGATTAGTCTTTGTACTAGGTATTGTAGCTTATTTAATTATTTAACTTTCAACTTTCCTGGCTTTGAACCTCGACGCAAGGCTGTTAAAAATGCATTAGCTTCTACAGGCTCTGCCACATCATTGTCACGGATATAATCACTACTCCAAAATTCTTTCCATGATGGAAATAAATCATGAAAAAATCCTTCATAATTTTCTTTTCCTGGCCATCGCATCTTATTACTACCTAAAGGTGGTTTATTTAGGTCAGTTGCATACCAATACATAGGAAGTCGTTTTTTAAAGAGCCACCTCCCATCAATTCTATTATATGTATCCCAATACAACATTTGCATTATTATCCATTCATTTTTGGTCTCATGTTCATTTTTTGAATAAACCAAACCAATTGCTGAATTTGGCGTTTCAAAATCTATGATGTGATTTCCAATTTGATGAGAGGTGCCGGTAAATTGATCTCGAAATGTTGCATCAGCCCATTTTTTTAATGCTTGACGCCCGCTCTGATCTTTTCCAACTCTTACATCAGGAACAAACAAATTTACATGCATATCGAGATCACGCATATCTAGGGTCACAGAATATTTTGCAGCCAGCTGCCTAATCTCATCAAGAGATTCTAATCTATCTAACCTCTCTTCAATGTTCATTAATTACCCTGGAGGCCATTTAAGAGGTCTTCCGCTTAAAAGATGCAAATGAAGATGAAAAACACTCTGGCCTGCTTTAGCACCATTATTAATTACCAATCTAAATGTTTCATCTAAACCTAGTTCTCTAGCCACTTCTCCAGCAACCCACATTAAATGTCCGAGCAATTCTTTATCTTCCTCTGTTGCATCAGAAAGTTTTGGGATAGGTTTTTTTGGAATAATGAGAAGATGAGTTGGAGCCTGAGGATTTATATCTTTGAAAACTAGAGATAAATCATCTTCAAAGATAATGTCAGCTGGAATCTCTTTGCTAATAATTTTTGTAAAAAGAGTATCCATAAATTTTATATTAAATACCTGAATAGCCTAAAGCCAACATAAAAGACTCCCGTTGAAATTCCTAAAGCCAATATGATAATAAGCAAATCTCTTATAGATTTAAGAAACTGTCCTTCTGGTGAATTCTTTAGTAACTGTTGAACTAAAAATAAAAGAGCAATAATGGATAGAAATAATATTATTAAAGTAATCATGATTATTTAAATATAGAGCCTACTGAGACCACAAGCAAGGCTAAAGCAATTGCCCATAATGAACATGCAATAATGTCAGCAATATAGAATCTTTTTAGCCTAAGATCAGTTATACCAAGCAAGAAAGGAACAAGGGGTCTTACTGCAGGAATAAATCTTCCTACTATGACTGTATATGGACCAAAACGATCTAAGAAATCCTGAGTTTTAATTATTGCCTTTTGTCTTTTTTGGATAAATTTTGAATTAAGTAAACTTGGTCCAATTGACTTTCCAATCAAAAATCCACATACATCTCCGATATGAGAGCCAACAAGTGCAATTCCACAAATCCAAGGTAAAGTTAGCAATTCAATATTATAAAGATAAATACACAATGAAAATAATATGGCGCTTGGCATAAAGCTACCAGTAATTATCATTGATTCCATAAAACCAAACAAAAAAACAAGCATCCAACCATATTCTGGATTTGATTCTAAAAAAATCTGGATTCTTTCAATCGACATATTTAATTATTTCCTTTAGAAAAAAATTTTTCTACTGCTTTTAGGTTATCTTCAGAGCCGAATAACTTTTTCATAGCTTTTGTCTCCATAGATCGTGCTTTTAAAATATCATCTTGAATGAATGATTTTAAAATAGCTTTTGTTTCAATGATTGAGCTAAGAGATTGGTTTTTTAGCTTATGGGCATATTTATTTGCCTCAGCAAAGAAATCATCACCTACATATTTTGCTAGACCTAATTCATGATAAGCAATTCCATCTATTGGATCAGATTCAAATAGGAGTTGAGCAGCTTTCTGATATCCAAGAGACTGGAATAGCAAAAAAGAACTTCCCACTTCTGGAACTAATCCTAAATCAGAAAATGGATACTTAATTTTTGCACTTGGAGATATAAAAACCGAATCAAAATGAAGAAGGATTGTAGCACCTCCTCCGACTGCAGCGCCTTCAACTGCACCTATTAAAGGTTTTTTAAAATTAATTAATGCATCAATACATGTCTCAAAAGGCTCTTCATACTCACCTCCACCCTCACCAATCATGCTGTTTAAGTCAACACCTGAAGAAAAAGTATTAGATGATCCTGTTACTATCACAGAGGAAATACTTGGGTCGTCACTTGCAGAATTTAATTCATCTCTAAAAAGACCCCACAACTCAGCATCAAATGCATTTTTAGTTTCAGGGCGATTAAAAATAAGGGTACGAACACCCTCATTGGTTTCAACTAAAAGCTTGCTCACTTTCCTTTAAAGTTTGGTTTTCTTTTCTCAGCAAAGGCAGTCAAACCCTCCATCATATCCTCAGTAGAGAATACTGGCTGACCAATTTCAAGCTCTTTTTCTAGTGCTTCTGATTCTGAAAAACTTTCATCAACCTCTCTTAAAGACTTAACAATTGCTTGAATAGATAAAGGGGCATTAGCACTTACAGTTTTTGCTATCTCTAGAGCTTTTTCTAAAGCTTTACCATCGTCAACAACATGACCTATTAGGCCAAATCTTAAGGCCTCTTCAGATGAAATCCTTCTTCCTGTAAGTAATGCTTCGGCTGCCAATGTGTATGGAATTTGACGTCTAAGCCTAACGGTAGAGCCGCCTAATGGAAATAGTCCTCTTAAGGGTTCTGATAAACCAAATACAGAGCTTTTACCAGCAACTCTGATATCAGTTCCTTGCAAA
>MDSZ01245546.1_pt1 | contig 10694 bp, 9 predicted proteins | sample 811201 | NCBI WGS metagenome assembly MDSZ01 (sample SAMN05326647, study PRJNA326480) | marine metagenome | isolation source: seawater | place: Indian Ocean: North | collected 2010
ATATTACGAGATATAATAGCTAAATTGTTCATTGTAGATTTTAATGATAAACCATCTATATCAGCTTGTGTAAAATCTACATGCGAGGATCTAAAGCTCAAATTCAAAGATATTGGCCCCCTCATTCGTTTTTCCACTACTGGGAGATTAAATGCACCTTCCATTGATGATCTATGTTTCTTGCTTGGAAAAAAAAGGACAGTAGAGAGAATATCTAGATTCCTTGAAATTTATAATCATTAATTGAATTAACATTTAATAATAACGGGTTTAATATTTTTTATCACGCGCTCTAATTCCTTATTATCTGCTACTGATATTGGGCAAAATTCTTTTTTAGTTTTGAATAGCTCATCTCTTTCACACTGATTGATTACAATTGAGCCATCTTGTGATGATACGGATCTATGAAATGTTTTTCTTGGAATTTTTAACGCACCACTATTTCTATTTAATTTAACAATTTGGTATGGTTTTTCCCATTCAAAGTTTATTAATTCAAAAGTCCGAAAGCCATAGACAACTCTATTATGATCAATTTGATGATGATGTATATAGAATTGTTTGTTACCAAAAGCATCATCTGGTGGTGAAACCGCAGCAGAATCATGTATGACTAAATCAGTAGCATTAGATTTTGGCATGGTAATGTCATAGAACAGCACATCTTCAGTCTCACGAAATATTGTATGTTTGTGCAATTGAATATATTTCATAACTATACATGAGCATAAATCATGCCAAATAACTGAAGCGGCACAGTATTTGCATGTATTTGAAACAGATATTGATAATGATATGGATTTTAAGCTGGATAACACTGTTTTACTTGTATTCTCAGATATAGATGGGACCTTTATTAGTAATGACAGTTTTTATGCGGCTGACAATTTTAATGTTGCTGAGAATTTAATAAGGTACGGTCACCTACTAATATTTAATTCAAGCAAGACTTTTTATGAAATTAAAAAAATACAAGATAAGTTCAATGCTTCGCACCCCTTTATATCAGAAACAGGGAGTGGGATATATTGTAAAAATCTATTCGGAAGCAGTTTACTAAATCAGAAAGAGGGTTATGAAGTAATGTTTGAATCAAGTAAAGCAGAAAGCTTCAAATCAAATGTAAGAGTTTTGATTAAAGAAGAATTCTACAACGACCTAGATATATTTGATGATATGAGTAATTATGAAAAATCAAGATTATCAGGTTTGTTTGATGATGACTTAGAAAACGCCATGAAAAGAGACTTTTCAATTTTAATTAAATGGTATGGGGATGACAAGAGATTTATTAAATTTCAATCACAGTTAAAGAGATTTAATTTGAATATAATAAAAGGAGGAAGATTTTGTCATATCTGTGGAAACAATAAAGGTCAGGCTACTAAATTTTTTACAGATAAAATTAAGAACTTAAAATCGAAAAAAATAGTCACCATTGGCATTGGAGATAGCACTAATGATATAGATATGTTAGATAATGTAAATTATCCATGCATTGTTAAATCTCCCAACAATAGGAACATGACAAATCTCATAAAAAACCGAAACCTCATCTTAAGTTCAAGAATTGCACCCGAGGGTTGGAAAGAATGTCTTAATACTGTTATATCAAATTTAAAAAATCAAGAGGTGATAAGTGGCTGATTTTCATCAAAATGGTGTTATTAGTACACTTCATAATTTATCTAACCGATCACTTGTCGAGATTGAAAAAGAATTAAGAGAATATTCAAAGCAAGCTCCTATTGAACTCATTCTTCCTTCACTCTATTCAGAGCTTAAGGGTGATGCGCTTAAGAAAATAGTCGCATGTCTAAGCGAAGTTAAATATCTCAATCATATTACTATTGGCCTGGATAAGGCTGATAAAAGTGAATTTAAATCTGCGAAAAAATTTTTTACAAAACTTAATCAATCACACTCTGTTATATGGAATGACAGTCCAAAAATGAAAAAGCTAGACAATGATTTTAAAAAACTAGGAATTGCACCCGATCAACCAGGAAAAGGAAAAAATGTTTGGTACTGCATGGGTTACACTTATTCACGAAATGAAGCTAAATCGATCGCATTACATGACTGCGACATCATTACGTATACAAGAGAGCTTTTAGCAAGATTAGTTTATCCTGTAGCAAATCCTAATTTCAACTATGAATTTTGTAAAGGTTACTACCCTAGAATAAGAAATGGAACTCTCAGTGGAAGAGTAACGAGACTTCTCGTTACACCATTATTGAAAACATTTAAAAAAGTTCTTGGCCATAGAGACTATATAGAATTCATCGATGTCTTTAGATATCCCTTAGCTGGAGAATTCTCATTCAAAAGTAGATTATTAAAGGAAATCCGAATTCCATGTGATTGGGGTCTTGAAATTGGATTACTATCTGAAATGCAAAGAAATCAGGCTTATAATAGAATTTGTCAGGTTGATATAGCAGATACATATGACCACAAACATCAAAAGCTGTCAGAAAATAATATCAGCCAAGGTTTGTCAAAAATGTCTATTGATATCACAAAGACACTTATAAGGAAGCTGGCGGCCCAAGGTGATACATTTACTTACAATACTCTCAGAACTTTAAAGGCGACATATTATCGAACCGCATTGGATTTATTAGAAATTTATCATAATGACGCAAAAATCAATGGTCTTGAGCTAAACATTAATGAAGAAGAAATAGCCATTGAGTTATTCTCCAACAATATAATTATTGCTGGTCAAGAGTTTCTTGATAATCCAAATCAAAACCCACTGATTACAAACTGGAATCGTGTGGAGACTGCAATGTCAGATGTAAAATCAAGGTTTCTAGATATTGTAGATTCAGATTCAAAAATTTAACTACCTTGTGAATCTGATGCATGCAAAAAAACAAATAGAACTACAGAAAAGAGTGCATCAGCATATAAATCGGATTTACAAAGGAATTCTGGATGGTAATGCTATTAACCAGCTTTCTAAAAACCTTGTTGAACATGTAATAGCCTCAGGGAAATATCTGCCTGAGCATATAACAGAGCCCGGAACTTCATGGTCGGAGAGTACTACCGTCTTGATAACTTACGCAGATACAATTGATGATGAAAATAATTTACCAATAAAATCTATCAATAACTTTATGAATTCATATTGTTCTGATATCTTCGAGATAGTTCATATTTTACCTTTTTTTCCATCTAGTTCAGATAAGGGTTTCGCAGTCATGGATTACTATACAATATATCATCGCTTTGGTAACTGGGAGGATATATTAACTATTTCAAAAGATTTTGGTGTCATGGCAGATGTTGTCATAAACCATGGTTCATCAGAAGGGCGGTGGTTCAAGAATTTTATTCGAGGTAGAGGAAAAGGGCATAATTATTTTTTAAATTTCGATGAAAAGTTTGATACATCTAAAGTTGTTCGACCAAGAACATCTGATTTGTTAAATCCTTTTAAAACATCTGATGGAACAAAATACGTTTGGTCTACTTTCAGCAAGGATCAAGTTGATTATAATTTTAGTAAGCCTGAGGTTTTATATGAGTTTGTTTTAATAATCATTTACTACCTTAGCAAAGGTATATCTATATTTAGATTTGATGCAGTTGCATTTATATGGAAAAAAATTGGAACAAGTTGTATAAATTTGGACAAAGCGCATGAAATCGTCAGATTATTTAGAACGCTGTTAACTTTCTTATCGCCAAAATCAATTTTGGTTACTGAAACTAATACTCCAGCGAGAGAAAATGTCTCATACTTTGGTAATGCTAATGAAGCACACTGGATATATAATTTCTCACTACCACCTATATTAATTTATTCAATACTTTCTGGAGACTCTTCATATATAGAAAAACTAACTATGAGCATGCCTCCATCGCAGATTGGAACATCATATTTAAACTTCATTGCTTCTCATGATGGCATAGGCCTTCGTCCTGCCGAGACTTTTTTATCGAAAGATGAAATCAGTATCTTCATAAACCTTATGGAAAAGAGCGGAGGTAAAGTATCATACCGCTCCAACAACACTGATACTCCAGAGCCATACGAAATTAATATATCACTGATGGATGCAATGTCTGAGACGTTTAACAAAGAGACACAACTTAATATCGAGAGATTTATCTGTATACATACAATTATGCTGTCATTAGAGGGTGTTCCCGCATTTTATATTCATAGTCTTTTTGGAAGCCATAATGATTACGATTTATATAATTCAACCAAACAAAACAGATCCTTAAATAGAGGTAAGATTCAATATGCTGATATTCAACGCTTAAATGATAGTACAAATAATAATCCTATTTTCAATGAATTGAAAAAACTCATACAAATCAGAAAAAGACAGACAGCATTTAATCCTAATGCAGTTCAATTTACTCTTCATCTTGGGAATAAGTTATATGGGATCTGGAGACAGAGTTTAGATAAAAAACAAAGTATTTTTTGTATAACAAATCTTACAGATACGGCCACTCATCTCAGTCTATTGGATATAAACTTAGCTGGTTTTGATAATTGGCATGACTTATTATCAGACTTCAAACTCGACGATACCACAAAAATAATAAAGATAGCACCTTACCAGACGCTTTGGTTGACAAACTTAATCAATTAATCTCCCAGATTTTTATATTGAATTATTATTTGGTTAGATACCAGATTAAGAAAATAATAGGCATAACTATAAATAGAGATATAAGATATACCCGAAACATGGTTCTAAATTTTATTTTTGTGCGAGCATTTTTGTTCACATTATAATCGAAACATATTATTCTCTTTTTTTCGAGGAATTTTTTGATGATTAATAGAGATAATAAGATCTTTGAACAGATGCTTGTTAGAAAGTATCAAGATAAGCCAACCCCTGATTTATCTGAGGTATTAATTAAGGAGTTCTCAGCTCACAAAATCAAAAATACAGAGCCCACTACTGAACTTAACAATTGGATAAAAGCTAGATCAAAAGAGACAAAAAATAGAAGATCAGATATTACTGATATTTTTGGCCTAAGAGGGGCGGGATCAAGACCTAAAATGGAATTAACTTATATCTCTATGAACGCATTCTGTTGGTTGCTGGTTCTAAAAAATAAAAGTTTGCAAGATGCGGTCATTGAGGTCTCTAGAATATTTAATGAGTCCATTGAAAAAGTTGAGATAGGTTTTCATAGAAAAAATCACGATTTTGGCGAAAGAGAGCTATGCAGATTTGGCTTAGATATTTGTTTTGCTATCATAGAAGGATTATTAACAAATGAGCAAAAAATCATTATAAGAGATATTCTTGGTGAGGGCGTAGAGGTTCAGATGATGAAAGATTACAGTCATCATAGAGCTAGATTTAATCTAAAGCACAAATCATGAAATAAGTATTAATCTATAAAACGGATGCAATAAAAAAAACTAATATTAATACAAAAAGAAAAGACAAAATTCCTGACAACATATAACTCGTTCCTTTATCAAATAACCGATTATTTAATACGATAACTGCCAATAAAAATGTGAGTAGTAAAATTATAAAGTTCATTTTTTGTTAATTTAGTCCTATTTCTAAAATCTTACTTCAACTCATACTATGAACAAAGCATGAGTGAGCTCTGAAAAAGGATACAGCTTGCTTCATGCAATATATACATCATGATCAAAAGTATTAGCATTTTATTTATTAAACGAGAAGCTATAAACATTACCTTAATAGTTCTATCAGTATATTTCATCTACACCAATGTAATCAACTAAAGTATAGTTATCATAGTAGATTAGATATTTTATCTTTTAATTACTTAAATTATTTTATATGTTCCATGCATTAAAAACTATTTATCTACTGGTCTAGCAACAATTATCATGCCTGTAGTTCTAAGATCATCGTCGGATAAGCCTCTAAAGTCTCTAGAGAGTTTACTTCTAGGTAAACTTACTCGATTATTAAAATCTTGTCGAAATATGGAGACCTCGAATCCATTTTTAGAGAACAAATCCATCATTTGGGACGGTCTTAAACGATTGGTGTAAAATCCAGAATTTCTAAATAAATAAGATTCCCATATAGTTTTGTTAAATCTTAAATTATTAATACTGCTAGACAGATGATCCCTGAAATCTACAGAATGGACAGATACTGAATTATGTTTCAGTATTCTATGCAACTCTTTTAATGTACTCTCAAAATTTTCCAAATAGATATGCTCTAAAACTGATCTTGACCATGCTAAATCAACAGATGAACTTGGTATTTCGGTATACGACTGCATTCCATTTGTTTTATATTCAATTTGATTATATTCTAGGAAATCTTCTGTGGATCGGAACTTATTGTAATTATTATGAATAATTCCCATATCTATTGAGGTGTCAATCAGATGCTTTAGATCAGTATAAGCAAACTTATTCCTATCCACCAACCAATATTGTTTTGCCCCATTTTTTTTAGCAGCTAAGCTTGTGATAATTGAATCGCCAGGCCCAAGCTCAAGACAGTTATAATTATTTTCTATAGAAGTATATTGTCGCGCTATAGATAAATATCTTTCGATAATTTTAAGTGCAGATGCAGACTCATTAACATTTGGAGGTGAATGAGCAAACAAAGAGATCGAACGCCACGTCGAGTATTTAATTGGTAATCTACTTAAGATAATTTTGAAGAAAATCTTCAGCCACCAAGGAAATAACATAGAAAGTTTCATAAATTAGATTTAGTCAAAATAGTTCTCATATTGATTTTAAAAATACGTCTTTTACCTTAACATGACTAGTAGTGTATACTTATCATATAGCAAAAAGAAATATTTTATGGATTATAAATAAGTTATTTTTCAAGACCATATACTAATATGAGATATTATATCCTACTTTTGCTGAAATAATTCAGAATGTTCGAAACGAAACAAGAAAGAATGAATATAGAATATAACTATAGAAACATAACACTAAATGACATTCATTTAACAAACTGCATTATTAACACAATAAGACAGAAACATAATTTACCAGATAGCATGAGAGTGCTCGAGGTTGGATGCGGTAGCGGAACATTTTTTCTATACATGATCGACGCATTATCGAAAACATTTCCTAAAATCAATTTTGATTTTTATGCATTTGACATACAAGAGAGTGAGCTTACCTTCCACGATGACGAATTAAAAAATTCGCACCTTTCTAGGTTACATTTAACTTTAAAAAAAAAATATAAAAATGACAACTGGGAGAAAAAAATAAAGATTATAGACCCATCAGATGATTGGCATGAACAGTTTGAGTTTTTTGATTTAATTATTTCAAATCAGGTATTAGAGCATGTAATTGATAAACCCACTTTCTTTGATACACTTAATAAAAACTTAAAATCATCAGGTAATTCTATTCACTTATTTCCAACATTAGATGTTTTCTGGGAGTGGCACATACATGTTCCTTTTGCTCACTGGTTTAAATCTGAAAAAATATTAAGGAAATATATGATTATCTATAGAGCTATAACATCGCCTATCAAGTTCATAAAAAACTATCAACTGCTGATGAATTCTATTAATCACGATGTAAAATATATTTTTAATAAAACGCACTACTCCTCAACTAAACAATGTATAAAATATTGTCATGATCAGAATCTTACTGTAAATCTAAGATATACATACCCTTATTATTTTCTTAAAGTATGTCAGTGGCTTAGAATAGATATTAATAGGTTTAATTTCTATAAATGCAATAGTTTCATACATTATTTAACATTTTTTATAACCAAACATGTCTCATCCATTACTCTACACATATCAAAGTCGTGATTAATATTAGATATCTCCATATCAGGATTGATTTATTATAGATTTAATTATTATCACACTCTTGTTAAAATATTATCATGACAATGATTGATTCAAAGCATATTAAATTTAAAGACCTTGATGGATATTTCTTCAGAGTGCCTGATTACCAGAGATCGTTTGTTTGGAAAACAGGAGTAGAAATTGGAGATTTTTGGGATGATTTCCAACAAGTAGCTAATGATATTGCTAAAGAAAAAGAGGAAAGTGAGTTTTTTTTAGGGTCAATAATATTTCTTGATAAAGACAAAAATAATCGACTAGATATTATAGATGGCCAACAAAGACTCACAACTTTATTTATATTTATAATGTCATTGAGACAAGTTATTCACGATTGGAAAGATGATTACCCATCAGATAATGATAGTTTTGATAGACGGATTGCTTACTTAAATCAATATCTTTCATATTACGATGCAAAAAAAGACGAAACAAAAGCCTCAAAGCTCGAAGCATCTATAAGTATTAGAGAATTAATTACATCGATGTGTTCCGTTAATTGGAAACCGCCCTTTACAGATAAAATTAACGGTAAAGGCGTGATACCACAAAATAAAAAAGTACAACCAATTTTTGAATTTTTTAAAAAAAAACTAAAAGAAGAAAAGAAACCGGAGGACCTTGAAAATATAATCGAAACACTTGAGAGTATAACTTTTATAAAAATCACTATCAAAAAAGAAGAGCATGCATATGAGTTGTTTGAGAGGACTAATGCTAGAGGATCAGGTCTAGAAGTATCGGATCTCCTTAAAAACCATATGTTCAAAAATGTTGACATAGCTAACGATGACAAATCTGTTGCTGAAGTGTGGTCCGACATAGAAAAAAACTCTGATAAAGGCATAGTTACTCTACTGAGAAACTATTATATATCTCGTAAAGACCATATTACTCGACCAAAACTGTATGCAGCATTAAAAAGATATGTTGCAAATGATCATCAAAATAAGCTAGATGATATGTATGAATTTTCAAAATTTTATTATACTTTTCGAAGACATAAGAATAGTGATGAACTTTCAGAATTATTTACTAATTACAAAGCATCAAAAATTGATTTCTTAAGTGCAGATTCTTTATTTTATATCTATCAATCTCTAGCAGGATTAAAATTATTTGGTATAACGATTGTTATGCCTTTGGTGTATTCAGTTTTTTATAAATTTATTGACTTAAATTTACATCAAGAAAAGGATTCAAAAGGAAAGAGAAGGTATAGGAATCTTCTTCATAACTTTTGTGAATCTTTAGAAAACTATCATTTTCTCAATCAGTATATTGGTACAAGGCTGGGTAATGACGTCGAAAAGCTATACGCTAAGTATGCGTATGAACTATTTAATACTGATATTTCAAATGATTTTATAGGTAGATTGAGAGAGTTATACAGCGAGATGCAGTCGCAGCTAATCTCATATGATGAGTTTAAATCTGATTTTACTGAAATAGAATACGATAAAAATAACACAAAAAAATTACTTTATATTTTTGATAGATTTAATTCATTTCAAGATATGAAAAAGAGACTTTCTAGTTCTGAATGGAAAAAACAAGATATTTATAAGAAGGATCTAGCCGTAAAGGACGGAGCTAATAATGTTGAACACTGGATGAATCAGCGTTCAATTCAACCAAAGCCGGATTACATAGACAATATAGGTAATATTCTTGTTATATCAAAAAAAGTTAATTCATCGATGCAGGCAATGGATACACCTAAAGAAAAATATGAATATCTAAATCAAAACAGAGGCTTAATACAGTTTCCGTATAATACATATTTTATTGATAATTATAGAGATATGTTTGAAAATTGGGGTGAAGCAGAAATTAAGAAAAGATCAGAAGATCTTGCCAATCAAGCATATAATATCGTCTGGAGATTTCAGCCCAACATTTAAATGTCTTGATAAGATATTAAATAACATTTCTCATAGACACTCTAATTTATCTACTTGACCAGATGCCCAGTACGAAATCATGACATACCTAAAAGAAGAGACAATAAGCCAACTCTTAGATAATACTAATTCACTTGGTTTTGCACTAGATATCAAAACAAAAGCAAAAGAAGATATCATTTATTTTTACTCAACCAGAATGAGATTTCATGATATGCCCTTAAACGAAAAATCTTTTCTGATTATTTCTGGTAAAACTCTCAATCAAATAGAAAAGTTCTTCATCTTAAAACATAGAACGCCAGAACTAACAAAGACCTGTTTTAATAAACAAGTTAATTTGACATGGATCTATAAATTCTTAGAGACATATAAAAAAAATAATCCACACTTAATCAGTTTATCAAAGGAACAAATGAAAAAAATGGAGCTTATTCACGAAGAAGAGGAAAGAAATAGAAAAGAGAAATTAAAGATACTCAAAAAAGAAGAAAAAAAACGAAATAATGAAAGAAGAAAAAAAGATTTGATACGTGAGAAACAATTTCAAGAAGAACTGGAGAGAGAACGAAAAAGACCGCCGCCCATGACAGCAAGTGAAATACTCACAAAAAAGTGTGATTTGATTATGAGCGAAGAGCAATGGGCCAATGTAAAATGTGATTCCGACATTATTAGCTTGTACGGACATATATATACTTCAGAAACTATTATTGCACTGAGACAGAGATTTAAAAACACTAAAAAGTAGATAACTAAAATAATGCCACTCTCATAATAATTTTATTATAACAAAAATATCTGAACTAATGTCGGTTGTTGGGTTGGGTGTTGGGTTGCAATCGATGTGTGTTTTACAAGCCTTTATCTTGGTGTGTATTCAAAGCTTGACTGCGTCCCCAAGGGGATTCGAACCCCTGTTGCCGCCGTGAAAGGGCA
>MDSZ01127184.1_pt1 | contig 10693 bp, 7 predicted proteins | sample 811201 | NCBI WGS metagenome assembly MDSZ01 (sample SAMN05326647, study PRJNA326480) | marine metagenome | isolation source: seawater | place: Indian Ocean: North | collected 2010
CCCTTTTACTTGGATTGTTTATACTTTCAAAGGGGCTAGGATTAGAAGCAACTATTGGAAGAATCGCTCAAGAGATGAGAGAAAATGCAGATGCTGCAATGTTTTCTTCATTGCTATGGACTGCTACTGTTTTTAGTGCAATTTTTGCAGTCGCAACAGGTTACGATACATTTAGTGAAACAAGTGTAAATTCAAGTATTTCAGCGACTTGGATTGGAGTAATACATTCTTCACTTGCATGGATTGTAATTGCATTCCTAACATCAACTGCAGGGTTTATGTTATTAAGATTGAAAAAGGGTTCTTTTTCAGGACGTCTGATAGTATTATCAGTTTTCGGAATGGTAGTATATTCATTCCTCGATAAAGGGCTAGATATCGCATTGAATGTAATGAATGGTGTAAATTATGAATTCTCTGTCCAAACCATTTTCAACGACCTATTGGAACCCCTAATGTGGATAGCTGTACTATGGGTGACTACAACAATAGTGCGTGCTGTTCAAGCAAGACAGGCCCAAGCAGAACGCTATTGGGGAATCTAATCAATTGATGAAAGTGGATTCTGTCAAACATTGGGGGCACGTGACCTTTATCGGTCTCACATTAGGTATTCCTAATGGTGCTGAGCAAGTAGGACAAATAATCGCTTGAGTTACCTGTGACTGATTTATTACTCCTTGGTGACTTGGATTATATTTCATTCGATACTGATCAGGGTTTGAAAGATATTGGGGATTTAGAGCTACTGATTCGGTATTGTCAATATTTACAATTTCTTTAGTCTCTTGAGGTTTAAAATCAACTTCAGGAACTGTTTTATTTTGCATCGAATTTGATTTATACACATTTAATTCTGCTTCAATTTCTGACAAACTTAACCCATATTCACGACTAATTGTATCCATTTCCAACATCTGGTCATATCCTGATAAATTTGTTAGTTTTTCTAATACTTCTACAGGAAGACGCATATAACCACCGATAATTCAACCAGTAATTTTCTACTTTTATTTATTCAGGTTGGTTGCTCATACATCATTACAGTAATATTGAACTGTATTTGCCTTTCCCGACAAACATGGCTGATTCACCGAGGTTATGGCAAAACCCCCCCAATAATTCTCCTCTGCCATTACCACAATATCCAACGTTGTTTACTAATCAACAATTGTACCAACTAACTAGTCCCAACATGCCCCAAACTACAAAAATTAGTTTGGAGGATTTGAAACAGTTTGTTGCTGATCATAACCTTCCAGATGGGAAAAAATTAGGAGAAATTATTGATTTCTCCAATCGGAAGCCTCTCTTAATTGCTGGCGAATTGGCAAACCCCTGTCGATTAGCTGACATGGGAGCGCCTGATCTTCCAATTATTCCAATAAGGCTAGAAAATATTTGTAGAACATGGGCTGATAGTTTAGATCCAAGAGAAATTACACCAGGAATTCACCATGTAACTATAGCCAGATCTCCTGGTTGGTGGGAAATAAGTTACATCACGCTTATTGAACTAAAGGACATGAAAAAATTAGTAAATTGGTTAGATGGCAATACTCCAAATACATGGGCACCAAAAAGATTGAATGAAGGTATAATCAGATTAGAAAATGATTTGGGTTTATCCCCGCCTTCGATGGAAGATATTTCATGGGATGGAGAAATTGAATCTGTAAACACTCAAATTCCTAATCCTAATGGGCCCATAATTGATCTTGCATCAGTTATAGTACCAATACATACAAGATCGGGATGTTATAATTCAAGGGGGCGGATTATTCGATGTGCACATATAATGCAAAACGACTTTCATGAAAATTACTTTAGAAGAGGTTCATCATTCAAGTGGAATCAATTATTGGATGTTATTTGATATTATGAATTTTAGAATAATTATGCGTGGGAGCCAAGGGGTTTCCCAACTAAATTCATTATACAATGTAAACTAAATAATAATCATGAATAAAATTGGTTCACAAAAATCGGCTCGGTTGGAACGTTTGAAAACTGAAATTATTGAATATGTCTCTATGAATCCAGAATGTTCAGCGGCAGACATTGTGCACTACCTTTCCAATACAAGGAGAATGCGGAATCACGGACTCACTGCAAGAAAGATCGGTTTCTTCATACCAAGATATTTGAAAAATATAGTGATGTTTAGGCTTGATAGCAGTACTGGTAAAAGAGTTTACAGTGTAGCCTGAAATATCAAATCATTCCTCGTCATCGGATGATGCAATGGGTCTCCCAATAGCAGAAGAACTTTGGACAAATCTAGAGGTGAGTGAAGGTCATATCCCTTGTTTTCCTCCCGGAGAAGTTTGGTCTGTACTACCTACTCTTAAAGGACAATTAAACGACGTTCTTGGGAAAATCGGATCCCGAGTACCAAAAGGGGTTGATGTAGATGAGTCAAAAGGGCCGGTCCATATTAGTGAAAATGCCACAATAGAAGCCTCCGTATATCTTATTGGTCCATGTTACATTGGCCCTAATGTCACGATAAGACATGGTGCATACATTAGGGAATATTCCTGGATATGCTTTAACGCTTTAGTAGGACATTCTTCTGAAATTAAGCATTCAATATTATTACCAGGATCAAAAGCTCCTCATTTCAATTATGTTGGCGATTCAGTACTTGGCCCTAATGTAAATCTAGGAGCTGGGGTGAAATTATCTAACTTAAGAAACGATGGTAAAGAAGTTTTTACAAAATTAGATGGAGAACGTATTCCAACCCAGCTTAGAAAATTTGGAGCAATTTTAGGAGAAAATTGTCAAATTGGATGTAATGCTGTAACCAATCCTGGTGTCGTCCTAGGGCGAGATTGCCACGTTATGCCAAATACAACGGTCACTGGCATTCATCCAAAGGGCAGTATATTGCGGTGAGAACATGCTATTCGGCACCGATGGCATCAGAGGTGAAATTACTGACTCCCCTATTTCTGATGAAGATTCAATAAATCAGGTAATTAATGAAAGATCTATTTCACCTAAATTTATGAGATTAATTGGAGAAGCATTGTCGAGAATGTGCATTGTAGGTGAAGAAGTAATTATTGGCTGGGACGACAGATTGGGTAACCATGCTCTTGTCGAGGGGTTAACTATTGGATTGCACTTGGGTGAAGTAAAGGTCAATCATGCTGGTGTTTGTACCACCCCTGCTTTACATAATGCTCTATTAGAAAAAAAATGTAAATTTGGATGCATGATTACTGCAAGTCACAATCCTGTAACTGATTCTGGGATCAAAATTTTTGATAACACTGGAATTAAATCAAATTTAGTACTTGAAAATCAATTGTCAGAATTAATTTTCCAATTGGCATCTGAAGAAAGAGAAATAGATGATATAGATGAATTAGAATTATGTATTCCTGATGCAACTTTTGATGCGGATAAAGCACATCAGGAATTGATTGTCGTTAGATATGCAGAATTTACTGCATTATTTTCATCCCCAGTAATTGAAAAAATTTATGTGGATTCTTCAAAAGGTTCACCAGTAAAATGGTTGACGAATTTCCTAAAAATGCAAGGAATAGATGCAATAGAAGTTTCAAATGATGCTGTTGCATTAAATCACAATTGCGGTGCTGGCAATTTATCGCCAACGGATTCTTGGACATGGTTAGAAGCAGCGCGAAGTGACCATTTACTAATCAATTCATTGGAGAAAACAGAGCCTGGGAAAATAATTGGAGCAGCACTTGATGGAGATGGCGATAGATGTTTACTAATACAGAGCACTGAAATGGGCTGCAGGGTTGTGGATGGAGATGAAATGGCAGATCATATACTTAGAACTGTGAGTGGCGATTGGACCTTAGCTGCGAGTATTGAATCTGATCTTTCTCTTTCAAGTTCACTAGATCGTCTTGCTGCAAATGTTGAATTTATTGAAACCGCAGTTGGCGACAGATGGCTTGCCTATGCGCTAATGGATAAATCTAACAACATAATTGGAGTTGAAGACTCTGGCCATTTGATTCTTTCATCTCCTCACCCATATGGGGGTAGAACATTGGTAGGAGACGGCGTCGCAAGTTTACTTGCGGTCTTGTGTGCTATTTCTGTCGAAAACAAATGTAGAGAATTCGAAAAGGGCTACAAAAGTAGAATCTCAATTAAAGATACTAACAGAAACCTATGGACTGGTGACAATGAACTTGCCGACCAGATTAAGCACATAGCATCAACCGTTATGGATGGTTTAATACAGAAAAGCATAGATGGTGAAAATAATTTGATGTTATTAATTGGAGAAGGGGTTTCAATTGGAATTAGAAACTCAGGAACACAAGCAAAGACCAATATTTCATTAAGATGCTCCCCCGGTATTGAAACGGAAAAACCACGAAAAATTGTTACTTTAATTGAAAAAACATTGTCCGAAGCTCTAAAAAATTGATTAAGTATTCGCAATTTCTTCTTCATAAACTTGGCTAATTGTGGTAACTAATCCAAGTAATATAGCAGTAGATACTAACATAATTAACGCCATTACTGAACTAGCTCCTCCTAATATCAAGAATCCAGAAATCATCCATGCCAACAATAAATCAAGAGCTCCGATGACCCTCCAAGCTCTTCTGAGTGTTACAACTCCAATTAGCCAAGATGTTGTTGAAACTATAATGGCTCCAACCATTAAGAATATCGTTGTCGACTCGTACTGTCCAAACAATCCAGGGATTATCAATAAATGTCCAATCCACAAACCAGAAGGTACCCACAAACCATTATCTGTAGCCGTTGCCCAAATACCTACAAATAACCCGCAGAAACCAATGATTACAGAATACCATCCAGTAGTATTGTCAATAATTTCAATCCATTGAGTTAATGCAAACCAAGCAAATGGAGAGATTGTTGCAACGGTAACCAATACTGCAGGTTGTTTCCATTTAGAACCATTGATTATTGCAAATATACAAGACAGTATTCCTGCTATTCCACACGATGACAGAACTACTAACATTGACCATCCAAATCTTCCTGCTGCACCTCTATGGTCGCCCAATTGGCGTTTAATTCTCTCTGATTCTACCCATTCAAATAACAATACTGAGCCTAACAAAAATATTTCAAGAGACCATGCCGGTATGATCCATGAATTAGAATCATACAAATCGGGATCTGCAAATATTCCCGCTTCGTTGCCCATTATTGTTGTAAATAATTTGCTTATTAGCATTAGTGAAACAATTCCTTCCAACACTGAAGGAATTCTTAATCCTAGATCTTTTCTACCAATAAGTGAAATTATTCCTAACAAAATTAGTGTTGATAATAAAATAAGTCGGCCCCATTGATCCTCTGCTAAAACTCTAACATCGCCCAATCTCGAAGCCACGTGTATCAGTGTAATTCCAATCATCGTTACTGCAATTGGAGATTCTATCCCTAGCATGTCTGGAAGCCTGAGGTTTACTTGATCTGCTCTCCACCTCGCAATTCCAATGAATAAAACTGAAACAAAAGATGCTAATGAGATTACTAGTAATGAGTTTGCTGTATTCCATGCATACCAACATGCAACCAATATTGTTACTGAGATAAAGCTCAAAACAATTACAGGATTATGGTGTATGTCTCCCGTAACTAAATCTAATTCTCCACTTGAATTTCTTCTACGGGAGCGTTTTTTCTGTTTTTCAGCAAGTAATAATAAATCAGCATCAACAATTCTAATATTTGAGTTGGGTTGTTTTTCTTGTTGCTTAATTATTGATTCTGTCAGATTAACTTTATTTGCGTGATCCGAAAGGCGTTTTTCTCGCTTAGTTACTTGTCTAGCGCGATGACGTATTTCTCCTTGGGCTGCAAGCCATGAACCTGTAACAACAAATGCGAGATAGGATGACGATTTGGTTAACCAATCATCCATTGAATCTGCAACAAGTCCTACCGTAACAATCACAGCAATTGAAGTGAACGCTGGAGGCAATAAGCGCTCAAATGTAGCAGCTCTTGGCAAATAAAGGAATCCAATAATACTGAATGCTGCGATTGCTGAAATTCGAATCGCATCTATTCCATCCGGTATTTGTTCAGAATAATTTAGATAGTTAGTCTTTTGAATATCTAAACCGATAATGATTATCATAATTGCAACAAATCCTAATGTTAGTGTAACTAATCTCCCGGGCAGTATTGCACTTTCAGAAATGGCTTCTCCAGCAGCTTTCAATGAAGCATTCATTTCAGCCCATGAAACGATAATAATGCTTGAAATTCCAAACAATACAATCCAAAATGCGCCAAATCCATACCACCATTGAAGTAATAATGCGGCCAATGCCCATGAAACAAGTATTGTACGCGGAGTTCCTTGATGCCTACCTAATTTCATTACAATTGAATGACTTAGCAATAATATGCCCATCACAATTATCAAAGCCGGTGCTGAGATTGAATCTTTGCGAGTTATTGCTAATATTGTGATTAATGTCCCTACAAAACTAATATTCCATAAGCGCATTAACCCGCTATCTCTAACTCTTGCGCCTAATTCTGAAAGACCCACCAATCGTGAAGCCAAATTAACTCCTGTTTCCCCCAGTTTCAAATTAATTGGAATTGATATAATTACAATTAACATTAGATATATCGAAAGATCTAATTCTCCAAGATAAATATCCAATATGTCTGAAGACACTATCCTATTTTCAACATCGCTAGCGAAGACGATCAACCAAAGCAAGGGCGCTAAAACCGTAGTTCCTGCTAACGAGGGTGAGTTTCTGTAAATTGCGAGGCTGCCCATTCCAAGCCAAATCATCATTTGACCAATTAGTAAAGCTCTTCCGCCTGATTCTTCTGTTGCAGGGATCAATAAAGTTAGAAGAATTACAATTACAACTCCTCCAGACCAAAGTACATGATCAGAAACTGCTTTTTGATGATTCAACAAAGTAACCGTTGTCAGAATTGTCGATATAACAGCATAAACAGACCAAGCGTCAGAAAAGGGCGGGAGAATTATCTCCTGCACCATCAATATTAGAAAAACAAGTAAAAATGGCGCCGGATATAATGTATATTTTTGCAATTTTTCCCATGGAATGTCTCTCACTACTAGATATGAAGGACCGAATGCCGAAATTAGAAGTATCAATTGTGCTAAAGAATAACCTGTTTCGTCCCTATGTGATGCTATTGCCAATAATGCACCAATCATACCTAATCCAACTGATACTGACCAAAGTCCTGGTTTTCCTAATCCAAGGGCTTTGAAGCCTGAAGAAAACCAATTATCTTCTTTAGCGAATCTCGCTGCCACAACAGCATTAATACTAGTAATTCCGAACATTAACAAAAACAAAATTAGCGGATCTTCTAGAGGTTTTATTGTTATGCCACCAATTATCCAATCATTTGATATCGAATGTAACCCGGTCCACAAATATGAAATTGCTATACCAAGAGATGCAAGATTTCCAGAGGACCTGAGATAGGCTAATCCGTGCATAAGTAAGGTTCCAATTCCAATCATTACCGCAACGCCTTTTTCGCCATAAATTGCTCCTGCGGCACTACCAATTGCTAGTAAAACAAGCGTTGCTTGTGCTGCAATAGCATCGTTATCATGTCGTTGAGCAATAGCAATGTTTACTGCCACCAATAGTAATAAAATAGGGCCCAATTGACTAGTGTCTACCCAGCCCCAATCGTTCATTGAAATCGCAAAACCATACAATAACTTCATCGAAATAATAACCCATGTAACTCCAAGTAGATGCATCCTATGCTTAGGTATCCAAATTTCTCCAAGCCAAAATCCTAAACCTGCTAATGCAAGTAAACTAATTGCTGCTGCAACAGGTGGAAATACAATGCCAGCAACAACACCTATCAATGAATATGTTACAATCATTGCAATCATCATACCAAAATGAAGACGCTTCTCGCCATGAATTGCATAATCAGTAACTGTATCAATTTCTTCTGGAACGTCTACTGTTCCATCTCGATTTATTCGTGAGGGAGCATCTCCTCGTGAAAATATCTCAGCTACATCTCCCATTGCTTCATCTTTCTCCTGTGGAGAAGTTTCTACTTCGGGTTCAGATTCCGCCTCTGGAATTTCAACAATAAAATTAGAAAGATTTACTCCTGCTGCACGTTTAAACTCATCTTCAGAAAGGAGTTCGTCTTCAGGATTCTTATCAGTCACGTTCCTGAGTAATGCAAGATGGTTTTCAATATCACGTATGTTTACATCAGTAGGTGTAGATTTTGCAAGAGTTTCGTGTTTTCCGCGCCGCAAGGGACAAAGAGGGCCCGCGGTTCGCCATAGTATGGCCGCTGCATTTGGATCCCCTTCTGGGGACCTCGCATCAAGTGGGATTGGTACCAATGCAACAGTCTATTGGAACTTAAACAGTTTAGATCTTATTGATTTGGCTGTTGAAAGAGGCGAGGGTGTTTTGACTGCCCATGGCGCTCTAGTAACTGAAACAGGTGAACGCACTGGTCGTTCTCCAAATGACAAATTCATTGTAGCTGAGGAATCTACGTTTGATGATGTCAATTGGGGAGATGTGAATATTTCCACTGATGTTTCTACATTTGACCGATTGAAGAAACAAGTTGTAGAATATCTCTCAAATCAAGATTCTTTATTTGTGCAAGATCTCTATTGTGGCGCAGAAGAAAGCGAGGCTTTACCAATACGGATTATTACTCAAAACGCATGGCATAATGCTTTTGCTAGAAACATGTTTGTTCGGCCATCACAAGAGCAATTAAGTTCGCATTCGCCAGAATTTACTGTGTTTCATGCACCACACTTTGAAGCAGATGATGATGATTTGAATTCACAGTGTTTCGTAATTGTAAACTATTTGACCGGTGAAGTGATTATTGGCGGAACTAGATATGCTGGTGAAATTAAAAAATCAATATTCAGTGTAATGAATCTAATCCTAACAAAAAAAGGCATACTTCCAATGCATTGTTCAGCAAATACTACGGGCGAAAATACTGCTATCTTTTTTGGACTTTCTGGAACCGGAAAAACAACATTATCTGCAGATCCAAATCGTGCCTTAATTGGTGATGATGAGCACGGCTGGGGAGCAAATGGCGTCTTTAATTTCGAAGGAGGATGTTATGCAAAATTAATCAATCTCTCTGAAGAAGATGAACCTGAAATTTTTGCTACGACTCGTAAAAAGGGAACTGTGCTAGAAAATATTGTTATGGACGACAATAAAATTCCTGACTTTTTTGATGTATCAAAAACTCAGAATACAAGAGGGTCTTATCCAATCGAATTTATCGATAATAGAACTCTAGATAGTAAAGGAGGTCATCCTCAAAATGTTATCTTTTTGACATGTGATGCCTTTGGTGTTTTGCCCCCAATAAGTAGGTTAACTGCGTCGCAAGCAGCCTATCACTTCATATCCGGGTATACTGCAAAAGTTGCAGGGACGGAAATTGGAGTTACAGAGCCTCAAGCAACATTTTCTGCCTGCTTTGGAGAACCGTTTATGCCAATGCATCCAGGAGTATATGCTGATCTACTTTCAGAAAAAATGGCTGAACATAACGCAACTGCGTGGTTAATCAATACTGGCTGGTCTGGCGGACCTTATGGAGTAGGTAACCGAATGAAAATTCGTTATACAAGGGCAATGCTAAATGCTGCGCTTGATGGTGAATTAGACAATGTTGAATATGTTATTGACAAAAGATTTGGATTTGAAATACCTACCAGTTGTCCAAATGTTCCATCTGACGTATTATTGCCACGACAAACTTGGGATAATCCCAACGAATATGATGATACTGCAGATAAGTTAGCATCAATGTTTCAAGAAAATTTTATGCGATATTCAGATGGCGTAAGTGATGATGTAAACAATGCAAAACCAGTAGTAGATGCCTAATTTGCTATGTGAACGCAAAGCACTACATTCAAAGGGAACCAATGTTACGGTTTATTGTTGAGGGACATGCGTACGCTTACTATCCTCCTTGCAAGCCTAATGTTAACTATGACTTTATCTCCTGCTATTTCGGCAGAAATTAGTAAAGTTGAGTTTGATTCAAAAGATGACAATAATGATTTGAATTTTGAAATTCCAATTCATTCAATTGATGAAATAGGTCCTCGGAAATCCAATTCCGGTACAAGCGGACGCGCTCCATGTAATGCTGTACAAACAGATGCTGGTAGTGCAGGAGATACTGGTAACACTACCTCTACTGCTAAAAGTTTGGGAACTGACCCCACGAATGGCCCAACTGGTGTTACTGGTTGTGTTGACTCCAGTGATTCTCAAGACCTTTACGGAATTACTACCTCCGCAGGAAAAGATGTTGACATAGAGCTTGTAGTACCTGCTAATGCAGACTTTGATCTATACATTGTAGATTCTTCATACAGTGGAAGTTTCAATGAGTGGTACCTCTATGATTATTCAGAATATAACGACCCGCTAGAAAAAGTTTCTACTGGGTCAACAAATCTTTCAGGACAAGCAATTACATTCTATGTATTGATTAATGCCTACAGTGGAGATGGACAATACACCTTACGAGTATGGACTAACAACAGTGTTCCTAAACCAGATATTGTAATTACCACAGTAGAAGGGCCTGACAAAGTACAAGCAGGAGATACTGTAAATGTAAATTATACTGTAGAAAATACTGCAAATAATTC
>MDSZ01258810.1_pt1 | contig 10693 bp, 9 predicted proteins | sample 811201 | NCBI WGS metagenome assembly MDSZ01 (sample SAMN05326647, study PRJNA326480) | marine metagenome | isolation source: seawater | place: Indian Ocean: North | collected 2010
ATCGGTTACATTAGACTTAAATCTTTTAATGAGAATAGTGATAATCAATTTTTAAAATCTATAAAAAAATTTGAAAAAAATCAAAAAATTATCGGATACGTGATTGACCTAAGAAATAACCCTGGCGGCTTACTGACTCAGGCTATTAATATAACTGATTTTTTTTTAGAAGATGGAGAAATAGTATCTACTAAAGGACGACAAATTTCTGAAACAAGAAAATTTTTTGCAAAAAAAGGAGATGAAACAAAAGGAAAGCCTTTAATAGTCTTAATTAATAACGGATCTGCCTCAGCTTCAGAAATTTTTGCTGGAGCGTTAAAAGATCATAAACGAGCAATTATTTTAGGAGAGAGTTCGTATGGAAAAGGATCTGTTCAATCAATAATACCACTAAGGAATGGTGGAGGTATGAGACTTACCATTTCAAAATACTATCTTCCATCTGGAAGTTCTATTTCTGAAATAGGTGTCACTCCCGACATAGTTGTTGAAGAAATAGAAGATAATTTTAAAATAAATACAGATAGCGATAACCAGCTCGAATATGCTCTAAAATTATTTAATTCTTAAAAATAATGAAAAATAAACTTCCTTTAAGAATTGGTGTAGGTGCAATAGTGTTAAATAACGATAATAAAGTTTTTGTGGGAAAGAGGAAAGATAATCCGGTTAACAAATGGCAAATGCCTCAGGGCGGAGTAAATAAAAATGAAAATTTTGTTCTAGCTATGAAGAGAGAGCTGTATGAAGAAACTAGTATTAAAAATATTGAAATTTTAAAAGAATTAGATGGGTGGTTAGAATATGAACTTCCTAAAGATTTACTTGGAATTATTTGGAAAGGCAAATATAGAGGACAAAAGCAAAAATGGTTTATTACAAGATTTACAGGCAACGAAAGTGAAATCAATCTCAAAACCAAAAATCCAGAATTTATAGAGTGGAAATGGATTGAAACGGATGATCTACCAAATGTGATAGTTGATTTTAAAAAGAAAGTTTATCTAGAACTGGTAAAAGAAATAAAGAAACTTACTTACTAATTTCTTGTAAAACATCTATTTTGTAGGACATTAAATATTTTTCCTTGTCAGTAGCTTTATTATTTTTTAATTTTACTTCTGTATCTTTTATTTTTTTTTCTATTTCATCTTTACTTAAAGCTGAAACTTCTTTTACAGTTGATGTTAAAATTAAAAGGTTATTATCAGAAAATTCTACAGTTCCTTCCTCGACAAAAAACTTATTTTCTTTTGAATCTTTGAATTTTATTAAACCTGGTCTTAAAAAAGTAATAAGTGGAATGTGATCTTTTAAAATTCCCATTTCACCTTCGTAAGAAGGTATTGTTACTTCATTGGTTTCAGATTTTAAAATCGATTGATCAGGGGTAATTATTTCTACAATAAATTTATCTGACATTATTTACTATCTTTAGCTAATTTTTCTGCTTTCTCTACTACTTCTTCAATTCCTCCAACCATATAAAAGGCGGCCTCTGGTAAATGATCATACTCACCTTTGCATATTGCATCAAATCCTTTTATGGTTGAGTCAAGATCAACTAACTTACCTGGTGAACCAGTAAAAACTTCTGCTACAAAAAAAGGTTGAGATAAAAATCTTTGAATTTTTCGAGCTCTAGCAACAGTTAATTTATCTTCTTCTGAAAGTTCGTCCATTCCTAAAATAGCGATTATATCTTGCAAGGATTTGTAAGCTTGAAGTATTCTTTGAACATCTCGAGCTACTCTATAATGTTCATCTCCAACTACTCTTGGATCCAGTATTCTCGAAGTTGAGTCTAAGGGATCGACAGCAGGATAGATGCCGATTTCAGCGATTTGTCTTGATAAAACTGTAGTTGCATCTAAATGTGAAAACGATGTAGCTGGTGCAGGATCTGTAAGATCATCTGCGGGAACATAAATTGCTTGAACAGAGGTAATAGATCCTTTGTCAGTTGATGTAATTCTCTCTTGCAGGTTACCCATATCAGTCGCTAAAGTTGGTTGATAACCAACAGCTGAAGGGATTCTACCTAATAATGCAGATACTTCTGAGCCTGCTTGAGTAAATCTAAATATGTTATCAACAAAAAAAAGCACATCCTGGCCCTCTTTGTCTCTAAAATATTCTGCAACAGTTAATCCTGTCAATGCAACACGAGCTCTTGCTCCTGGAGGTTCGTTCATTTGACCATAAACCAAAGCTGCTTTAGATCCTTTTCCATCTGTTTTTATAACTCCTGATTCTATCATTTCATGATAAAGATCATTTCCCTCTCTTGTTCTCTCACCAACTCCAGCAAAGACTGAGAAGCCCCCGTGAGCTTTTGCAATATTATTAATTAGCTCCATAATTGTAACTGTTTTTCCAACTCCGGCTCCACCAAATAATCCTATCTTACCACCTTTTGCATAAGGTGCTAACAAATCAATAACTTTAATACCTGTAACTAGTTGTTCAGTTTCAGTCGCTTGATCAGTAAACTTTGGAGCAGGTCTATGTATCGGCCATTTTTCTTTTGTTTTTACTTCTCCTTTTTCATCTATAGACTCACCAACTACATTAATAATTCTTCCTAAAGTTTCTGGCCCTACTGGAACACTAATTGGAGAAGCAGTGTTCACTACTTCATCGCCTCGCTTAAGTCCTTCTGTAGCATCCATTGCAATAGTCCTTACATCATTTTCACCTAGATGCTGTGCAACTTCTAATATTAGTTTATTGCCTGCATTACTAACTTCAAGAGCGGTATAAATTTCAGGTAAGTCACTCTCAAAATTTACATCCACAACTGCCCCAATAATTTGTGTTATTTTTCCTTTTTTATTCATATTTATAAACTTTCTGCACCTGATATAATTTCAATTAACTCTTTTGTAATTGAAGCTTGTCTGCTTCTATTATAATTTATTGTAAGTTTATCCACCAAATCTCCAGCATTTCTTGTTGCATTATCCATAGCAGTCATTCTTGATCCTTGCTCGCTTGCAGCATTTTCTAAAAATGCTTTAAAAACTTGAGTAGCGATATTTTTGGGTAATAAATCTTCTAAAATTTCATCTTCCTCAGGTTCAAATTCATATGAAATCAAATTTTCATCTTTTTTTTGTGACGATTTATTTTCTGCAGGAACTATCTGCTGAGCTTGTGGTATTTGCGTAATTACATTTTTAAAATTGTTATAAAATAAAATACATTTATCAAACTCATTTCGATTAAATAAGTTGATTATCTCATCGCCTATTATTTTGGCTTCATTAAAAGATATTTGTTTTTTATCTTTAAAAGAAAATGACTTTATTATAAATTTCCCGTATTCCCTTTTAATTTGATCTAAACCTTTAGTGCCAACAGTTATTATTTTTAATTCTTTTCCTTCATTTAAAATTTTTTTAAAATTTGTTTTTGCAAGTTTACAGATGTTTGAATTAAACCCACCACACAAACCTCTATCAGCAGTCAATACTACACACAGGTATATTTTATCCCTTCCTGTTCCAACAAGAAGCCTAGGTGCGTTTTGTGGATCACTTATCGAATGAGTTAAGTTAAGAATTATTTTTTGCAATTTTTGACTGTAAGGTCTTCCTTTCTCAGCATTTTCTTGTGCTTTTCTTAGTTTGGCGGCAGCCACCATTTTCATAGCTTTTGTAATTTTTTGAGTAGATTTGACACTTTTAATTCTTTTTTTTAGATCATCTAAACTCGGCATTATTTTTTACCTTTTTTATAGTCTTCAATAATTTGCTTTAAAAGACTCTCTGTGTTTTCCTCAAGTTTTCCAGATGATTGGATTAAGTCTAATATTTCAGGTTTTTCTGCTTTTATTTTGTTAATGATGTCTTCTTCAAACTTCTTAATTTCACTTAAATCAATGTCGTCCAAGTATCCTTTTACTCCAGTAAATACAGATATCACTTGTTCTCCAACAGTCATTGGAGAGTATTGATCTTGTTTTAAAAGCTCGGTTAATTTTGCTCCACGATTTAATAATTTTTGAGTAGAAGCATCTAAATCTGATCCAAATTGTGCAAAAGCAGCCATTTCCCTATATTGAGCTAATTCAAGTTTAATAGATCCAGCTACTTTTTTCATTGCTTTAGTTTGAGCGGCAGAACCTACTCTTGAAACAGATAATCCAACATTCACTGCGGGTCGAATTCCTTGATTAAAAAGCTCTGTTTCTAAGAATATCTGACCATCTGTAATCGAAATAACATTTGTTGGAATATAAGCCGAAACATCTCCAGCTTGGGTTTCAATGATAGGTAAAGCCGTTAATGAACCTCCGCCACTTTTTTCACTTAATTTAGCTGCCCGTTCTAATAATCTGCTGTGTAAATAAAATACATCACCCGGATAAGCTTCTCTTCCTGGAGGCCTTCTTAATAATAAAGACATTTGTCTATAAGCTACCGCTTGCTTAGACAAATCATCGTAAACAATCAAAGCATGCATTCCGTTGTCTCTAAAATATTCTCCAATTGTGCACCCTGTGTAAGGTGCTAAAAATTGTAATGGAGCTGAGTCTGAAGCAGTAGCTGCAACTATTGTTGTATATTCTAAAGCTCCAGCTTCTTCTAGGGTTTTCGTAATTTGTGCCACGGTAGATCTTTTTTGACCTATTGCCACATATACACAATATAACTTTTTCTTTTCATCATCTGACTCGTTAATTTTTTTTTGATTTATAATTGCATCAATTGCTACTGCAGTTTTACCAGTTTGTCTATCGCCTATAATTAATTCCCTTTGACCTCGTCCAATAGGAATAAGAGAGTCTATTGATTTTAAACCTGTTTGCATTGGTTCATTAACAGATTGTCTTGGAATAATTCCTGGTGCTTTTACTTCAACTCGTTTACGACTTTTAGCTGTTAATGTACCCTTTCCATCAATTGGATTTCCTAACCCGTCTACAACTCTACCCAGTAATTCCTTACCGACTGGAACATCAACAATCGCTTTAGTTCTTTTAATTGTATCGCCTTCTTTAATACTCCGATCATCTCCAAATATAACAACCCCAACATTATCGTTTTCTAAATTTAAGGCCATACCTTTAGATCCATCCTCAAACTCAACCATTTCACCTGCCTGAACATTGTCTAAACCATAAACTCTGGCTATTCCATCTCCGACAGATAAAACTTTACCAATTTCTGAAACTTCGGCTTTTTCACCAAAATTTTTAATTTGATCTTTTAAGAGTTTTGTTACTTCTGAGGGATTCACAGTCATTTTAACTTTCTAATAGTTTTTGTTCATACTTTTTAAGTTTATTCTTAATTGATGTGTCAATCATAAAACTTCCTAATTGTAGTTTTAAACCACCAATCAATTCTTCATCTACTGTATAATCAAACTTTATTGTAGAGCTCATGAATTTTGATAAATCTTCACTTATCTTATCTAGTTCATTTTGAGATAATTTTTTAGATGAAATCAGTGATGCTTTAACCTCACCTCTTTTCAATGAGCATAATCTTAAAAAACTTTCTATAATTTTTTTAATAAAAAAAATTCTTCTTTTTTGAATTAAAAGTAAAAAAAAGTTTTTTAAATTTTTTGAAATATTTAATTTTTCAGCTAAAAGTTCTACTGCTTTTATTTGATTTTTCAAACTTTGAGTGGGATTTTGTAAAAAATTTTGAATTTCTTGGTTAGCATTTAAAATTGAATAAAAAATTTTTAAATCATTTTCGATTTTATCCAAATCTTTCGATTCTTGCGCTACTTCAAATAAAGCACGAGAATACCTATCTGAAGTTTCAGTAGAAAAAGATTTGTTTGTGCTCATTTTTTGTTGTTTGAAGTTTAAGCGAAATTATGCAGTTCTCGTACCATATGAGAATAAGTTGATCAAGTTGCCAATTTTGGTTTTATGCGAAATTGACCGGATCAACATCAACCGTAAGTTTAATTTTTGACGAAATTTTTAGCGTATTTAACAATTTTTTTAATCTTTTTTGCAAAAGCAACTTTGAGTTAAATCTTAGAAGAAGTCTTGTACGATAATATTTTCTTACTTTGAGAAGTGGAGAGTCAACGGGTCCTAGAACTTCAAGTTGTTTTATTTCAGATAATCTAGATTTTATTTCTCTTGCACCTCTTAAACTTAAATTATGTTTTTTTGAAGAAATAATAATTGAAATTAGTCTCACAAATGGTGGTAAATTATTTTTTTCTCTTAGAAATAATTCGTTTTTTAAAAGTTCTTCAGATTTATTTTTTATTAATTCGTTAAGGGTAGCGTTTTCTGGAGATAAGGTTTGATAAATAATTAATGACTCTGAACTAAATCTTCCAGCTCGTCCACTCAACTGATGGTATAGTTGAATATTTTTTTCAGTTGTACGTAAATCAAAACCTCTTCCTGAGAAATCAGCATCAATTACAACTATACAATTTAATTTAGGAAAATTAAAACCCTTGGATATCATTTGCGTACCAACAAGAATATCAATTTCATTTTTACTAATTTTTTTAAATAAATTTTTTGCCTCATCCTTTTTTTTCATATAATCACTCGAAAAAATATTAATTTTTTTATCAGGAAATATTTCTTTTACCTCCTCAAATACCTTTTCAACGCCTGGTCCAAACATTACAAAATCACACGGATTTCCGTTTTTACATTTTGAACTAATATTTTTTTCATAAGAACAATGATGACAAATTGCTTTATTCTTAATTTTATGAAATGTTAAAAACATCGAACAACTTGAACAAACAAGTTTATATCCACATTTTTTACAAATTAAATAAGGGGCAAAACCTCTTCTGTTAAGAAAAAAAAGAATTTGCTCATTCCTTTCTAGAAATTTTTTTACTAAATCAATTGTTTCATTTGCCAAAAATCTTTTTTTTATTTTATGTAAATTTAAATTAACAATTTTTGTATTTGGAAGAGGAAAATCTTCGAATCTTTTATTTATTTTTATCAATCTGTATTTTTTATTTTTTATGTTGTTATAAGTTTCAACTGAAGGAACGGATGTTATAAGGTGTATCGGGATATTTTCAAAGTTTGCTCTCGATATGGCCATATCTCTAGCATTATAAATTACACCTTCATCTTGTTTGTAAGATGTATCATGTTCTTCATCAACAATAATTATGCCAAGCTTTTTGAAAGGCAGTAGTAATGCTGATCTTGCTCCAATAACAATTTTTATTTTATTTTTTATAATATCTTTCCAAATTATACGCTTTTGCTTTGGTGTAATCTTTGAATGCCAAACTGCTGGTTCAAAACCAAAAAAATTTTCAAACCTTGACTTAAATTCATTTGTTAAAAATATTTCAGGCAACATTACTAATGCTTGTTTATTTTTTTTAATAATTGTTTTAATTCTTTCGAAATAAACTAAAGTTTTTCCAGAACCAGTAATACCTTGCAAAACAGAAACATTAAAATTATTTTTTTTCTTTAAAAAGTTTAGTGCAACTGCTTGTTCTTTGTTTAAATTAAAAATTTTTTTTTCTATTTTTTTCTTATTAACAATTTTATCTTTTTTTTTAAAAAAATTATCATTACTTCCTATTACCATTTTTAAAACTAATCCAATCGGAACTAAATTGTAAGCAGCAAACCACTCTATAAATTCAATTAGCTTTTTATCTATTGAGTAATTCGTTTTGCTATTTATTTCTTTTAACTTTATATTTGTTGGATGGTTGTATGAGCCTATCCAAATAACTCCGAATTCTTTTTTTGACCCAAATGGAACTTCTACTATGTCGCCAGTTTTAATTTTTAATTGTTTTAAGTTATATGTAAATGGATAATCAAATATTTTAGGCAACAATACTTGTGCTTTCATAAAACAATAGTAATTGAATTATTTATATTTAAAAATGAATTGGTCTTTTATCAACAGCTAAAGCAGCCTCTTTTATAGCTTCAGTGTGAGTTGGATGAGCGTGACAAGTTCTTGCAATATCTTCTGCGCTCGCACCAAATTCCATTGCTAACGCCATTTCTGCAATCATATCTCCACAATGAGGGCCGATAATATGTACGCCTAAAACTTTATCGGTTTCGCTGTCAGCCAATATTTTTACAAATCCATCTGTTTCATTATTAACCTTAGCTCTCGAATTAGCAAGAAAAGGAAACTTACCTACTTTGTATTTTTGATTATCAACTTTTAATTGTTCTTCTGTTTTTCCAACAGTAGCGACTTCTGGTGAAGTATAAATAACTCCTGGAATCACATCATAATTTACATGGCCCGCTTGACCAGCTAAAACTTCTGCTACTGCTATACCTTCTTCTTCTGCCTTATGTGCAAGCATTGGGCCTTTAATAACATCACCAATTGCATAAATATTATTTATAGATGTCTGTAATTTTTTATTTACTTCAATTCTTCCGTGTTTATCTTTTTTAATTCCGATTTTTGAAAGATTTAAACCTTCTGTGTAAGGTTTTCTACCAACAGAAACTAAGACTTTGTTTGCTTTTATTGTTTCATTTTTTGAAGTGTTTACATCAGTAAACTCAACAAGGACAGAGTCTTTTTTGTCTTCAATCTGTTTTACTTTTGAGTTTAATTTAAACTTTATTCCTTGTTTGCTTAGTATTTTTTGGAATTCTTTTGAAATTTCACGATCCATTCCTGGAGTAATATGATCTAAATATTCAATTACAGTTACATCTGAACCAAGCCTAGACCAGACTGATCCCATTTCAAGTCCAATATATCCCCCTCCAATAACCACTAATTTTTCTGGAACACTAGTTAAAGATAAAGCCCCTGTTGAGGAAATAATATTTTTTTCATCAATTTTTATGCCTGGTAAAGATGATGCTTCTGAACCGGTCGCAATTACTATATATTTAGCTTTATAACTTTCTTTACTATTTTCGTTGTATACAACAACATCGTTTTTTGAAAATAACACTCCTTTGCCTTTTAAATATATAACCTTATTTTTTTTAAATAAAAATTCTACTCCTTTTGTTAATACTTGAACTGACTTATTTTTGTTAGACATCATCTTGCTAATATTTAATTTAATTCCATTTACCTCAATACCTTGATTATTAAAATCTTTTTTTGCTTTCTGAAAATTTTCTGACAAGTTAAGTAGGCTCTTTGAGGGAATACATCCAATATTTAAACATGTGCCCCCTAAGGTACCTCTTGATTCAACACATGCAGTTTTAAGTCCAAGCTGTGCTGCTCTTATCGCACAAACATATCCTCCCGGACCACCGCCAATTACAATTACATCAAAATTTTTTTCCATCTTTTAAATATTTAGAAAAAGTCTTTTTGGTTGCTCTAAAGAATCTTTCACTATTTTAAGAAAAGACACCGCTTCTTTTCCATCAATTATTCTGTGATCATAAGATAAAGCTAAATACATTACTGGTCTTATTTCAATATTTCCCTCTTTTGCTATTGGTCTTTCCACAATATTATGCATTCCTAAAACTGCAGATTGAGGAGGATTTAGGATTGGAGTGGAAAGCATTGAACCATAAATACCACCATTAGTTATTGTAAATGTCCCCCCCTGTAAATCATCAATTGTAATTTTACCTTTTTTTGCCTTATCTCCTAAATTTACAATATTTTTTTCAATATCTGCAAAAGACATTTCGTCTGTTTCTCTTAAAACTGGAACTACTAATCCTCTATCAGTGCCGACAGCAATACTTATATTATAATAGTTTTTATAAACAATTTCATCGCCTTGGATCTCTGCGTTAATGGCTGGAAAGTTTTTAAGTCCTATAACACAAGCTTTCACGAAAAAAGACATAAAACCTAATTTTACCCCATAATTCTTTTGAAATTCCTCTTTGTACTGACTACGCATTGAAATTACTTCACTCATGTCTACTTCATTAAATGTTGTTAACATTGCTGCATTTTCTTGTGCTTCTTTAAGTCTTTTAGCTATTGTTGCACGCAATCTTGTCATTTTAATTCTTTCTTCAGGTCCATGTTTAATTTTTCTCTCTGAAGGAGCAGGTTTTGAGCCCATAAGACTCATAATATCTTCTTTTAAGATAACACCATGTTTTCCGGAGCCTTGAATTTTATCAATATCAATATTTGTTTCAGCCGCCATTTTTCTAGCTGCTGGAGAAATATATTTTTTTTGAGTTTTTTCTTCTTTGATTTCCTCTTTTTTATCACTTTCTAATAAATTATCTAAAATCAAAGTTTTTTCATCTTCTACATCTAATTTTTCTTTTTCCAATTGAAGAGGTTCATCTTCTAACTTTAAAGGTTCTTGATCAAAAATTTGCGGTCGCTCATCGACTTTTTTCTTTTTTTGAACTTGTTTCTTTGGTGGTGAATATTTTTTTATCTCCTTTGCATTTTCTAAAGTTTCTTTTGAGGATCCATTTATCGTTCCAAGTAATGATCCAACATTTACAGTTTCACCTTCATTTACATTAATCTTTTCTAACACTCCATTAGATGGAGCGGGTACTTCGACATTTACTTTATCTGTTTCTAGTTCAACTATTGGTTCATCAGCTGAAACTTTCTCGCCTTGATTTTTAAGCCATTTTGAAACCGTAGCTTCAGTAACTGACTCACCTAAGGTTGGGACTATTATTTTATCTGACATTTATCTCTCAAATACCTTTTCTAATATTTCTTTTTGTTGTGCAAGATGTTTATTTAGATTTCCAGTCGCAGTAGAAGATGAA
>MDSZ01031795.1_pt1 | contig 10692 bp, 8 predicted proteins | sample 811201 | NCBI WGS metagenome assembly MDSZ01 (sample SAMN05326647, study PRJNA326480) | marine metagenome | isolation source: seawater | place: Indian Ocean: North | collected 2010
ACCTCAAGAAGTACCTATGCTGACACTTTCCCGAATTTGTGGTAGCGGTATACAATCAATAGTATCTGGTGCCCAAATGATACAGTTGGAAGAGGCATCAACAGTTGTAGCTGGGGGTATGGAAAATCTTTCCCAAGCTCCTCATGTTCTAAGAGGTATGAGAGACAAATACAAATTAGCAAGGCCGCCTAAAGCAGGTTCTGAGCTAGAAAAAGATATGGAAGACTATCTATTTACAAATTTGCTAGATGGTTTTTGTGGGTCGTTTATGGCTCAAACAAGCGATGAAATTTGCAAACGTAAAGGAGTAACTCGTGAAGAAACTGATCAATTTGCAGCATTATCACATGCAAGATCTGCAAAATCAGTTGAAAATAATATTTGGGAAAAAGAAATTGTCAAAGTAGGTGATGTAGGTCATAAGGATGAAGATCATGTTGTGCCAGGATGTACTGCGGAATCTTTATCTCAATTGCGTACAGCATTTGGTCCTGAAAGCCTAGTTACCGCTGGAAATGCATCAGGAGTTGTAGATGGTGCAGCAGCTGTTGTGATTAAATCCGCTTCCAAGGCTAAGGAAGATGGCGACAAACCTTTGGCACGTATAGTCAGTTGGGGCATAGTAGGATTAGAGCCCGCAATAATGGCATATGGTCCTGTCCCTTCTAGTAAGTTGGCACTTACTAAAGCAGGTCTAAGCGTTGCTGATATCGATCGCTGGGAAATAAATGAAGCATTTGCTGGACAAGCGGTATCTTGTATCAAAGATTTGGAATTGGATGTAGATAAAGTAAATGTCAATGGCGGTGCTGTAGGAATTGGTCATCCCTTGGCAGCTACAGGTACTCGTTTGGTATTGACTTTGGCACATGAACTCAAAAGGTGTGGAGGAAAGTATGGTGTTGCTACTGCATGCATTGGCGGTGGACAAGGTATTGCCATGGTAATCGAATCTATCTGAGGTGTAGTTTTGGAATATTTGTGGTTGGTTGCACTATTGGTGTTTGCTACTGGATTCTTGTTTGCTCCTTTGGGATTAGGCGGAGGTTTACTTTTTGTACCAATTTTGCACTATATCGGTGGATTAGAGATTTCTTCATCAATATTATTGATTTCATTGTGTCTTACTGCAATGACCTCTTATGGTTCCGGCATTACTCATAGAAGAGAGGGTTTGTGGGACAATGCTGCGATACGCAAGGGTCTAGTTGGGGCAATACCAGGTTCTATAATAGGAGTAATAATTGTAAATCTTGTGGGGAATAATTTGAATCTTCTATTCAAAACATTAGCAATGGTTCTAATTGTCTGGGCAATATGGAAAATGTATAACCGCATCAGAGGAATTGGAAATAAAGAATCAAATCCAGGTTATAATGTTATGAAGTTGCAGATGGGTACTGGTGTTGGTGGTATGTTATGTTCAATTTTAGCTATGGGTTCAGGAGCTATTTATGTCCCGACATACAGAACTTTTGCTGATTTGTCTCACCGAATGGCAATTGGGTGTTCATATGCGACAATGATGGTTGTAATTCCGGTTGCTTTTGTTACACATGGTATATTGTTGGAAGGAGAATTCACATCTCTAATTGTTATCCTTACGCTTCCATTTTCAGTATTAATAGGTGCAATTTTTGGGGCAAAATACGGAATGAAATTTAGTGATAAAACAGTCATGTATCTCTTTGTCATAGTTCTGGGAATAGTTTTGATCAAATATTTGTTGGACCTTTCTAGTTATCTCATTTAATTGTTAATGAATAAACCGGAATGCTTGAAGAGTTGATGCCTTCTCGGTATAACATGAGCGCCGGGCTAATTATTGGGGCAGCAGTTAGTTTTCTATTTTTGATACTAATTATTTGGTTCATTAGTACATGGAACCGTCTAGTTAGACTTGAAGAAAATGTAAACAAATCTTGGGCAGATATAGATGTACTTTTGAAGCAAAGATACGACATGCTTCCTAATCTAGTTAACATAGTGAAGGGTTATGCAGATCACGAACGTGAAATATTTGAACAATTTGCTGAAGCAAGAAGAATGGCTGCTGGTGCCTTATCTAATGGAGATGTAAAAGGCGTAGGTGCTGCAGAAGGCATGCTTGCTGGCATGATGCCAAGAATAAACATGGTTGCTGAGCAATACCCAGAACTTAAGGCAGATTCAAGTTTTGTAAACTTGCAAAACCAATTAGTTTCAATAGAAAATCAGGTTTCAGATCGTAGAGAGTTTTACAACGCTTCTGCAACAAATTGGAACTCTGCAATACAGATGATTCCTACAAACATCGTTGCAGGTATGAAAAATTCAACACGTAGAGACTTGTTCGAAGTAACTGATCCTGTTCAGCGTGAAACAGTAACAATTTCATTTGATTAGAAACTGATAGCAATTAATGCTGCAGAGAAAAAGGCGCCAGCCATAGACCCCAAGTTGGTTAGTGCTGTTACTAGGAGAACTCTTCCTGCACGATTTGTCCAGAATAGTTTTACTGAATCAAGTTTAAGGAATTGTGCAAGATCTTCTCCTGATGGTTCCTTAAGTTTCAGTTGTGCATATCCAGCAAACCATCCTGCAGCAAGTGCGGGATTTAGTGATGTAATTGGACTAGCAATTGTAGCTACTAATATTGCAATAGGGTGTCCACCTGCAAATGTGCAAAATAAAGCTGCAGCAATCATATTTCCAGCAAGCCAATACATGCCATTAGCTTTTATTGAATTCAAATCCCCATTATATGCGAACCAACCTAATAATCCAATTAAAGCCAGAGGAATCATCCATGTTACAAATTTGATTATGTTTCCTGATTTTGGAACTATAGATAATTCTTCAATTCTTTTTTCATCTTGATTGATATTTTTTTCAAGATTTTTTGCAACACCTGACAAGTGTCCTGCACCTAAAACAGCAAGAACTCTGCCTTTATTGCGTATGCCATTTATCTTGTTTGAAATATATTCGTCTCTTTCATCAATTAATACCTCCCCCGCTCCTGGTGAAAGTTCTCGTAATTCTTCCATAAGGGATGTCAGAATGTCTTTGTCTCCAAGCATTGCTTCAAGATCCATTTCCTCCTCATCTTCATCATCGGACAATAGTGCCCATATCAATCCGAATTTTTCTCTCAAGCGCATTCTTTTCCATGCTCTTCGCAATGTTGTTTGTATGTCTCTATCAACAAGTTCAACTTTCAAATTATTGTTTTTTGCTGAATTAACTGCTGCAAGTAACTCCGCACCTGGCTGTTGCCCTTCATCTATTCCTAGTCTTCTTTGTTCTGCAGCCAATAATGATTGGAGAAGTACCATGGGTGCTTTTCCTTGTTTAATGACTTTGAGTAAACCTTCCTGATCCAGTCTGCGTTCTTCGGTCAAAGCGGTAAATCTACTCTCACATAACTCAACTGCTACTATGTCCGGTTTCCATTCCTTGATTTGTTCTTCTACTAGTTCCACTGAAGCAGTTGCCACATGGGCGGTTCCAATCAATCTCAAATTTTCATTGATATCGAGAATTGGTTTCATGCTAAATGCTCCTAGTTGATTGCTTCTAAGACACTAATCATATCTTTATGTTCTCTTACATCGTGAACTCTTAGAATTTCTATTTCCTGTTGATGTGCATATGCTGCGATAGCCAAGGTTCCTGCAAGTCTATCATCTGTTTTTGCTTGATTACAGATTTCTCCAATCATTGATTTTCTTGAAACTCCCCATAAAATTTTGAATGGTCTCAATTTAGAACTTGATTGAAGTAGTTCAATATTATGTTCAAGGTTCTTTCCAAATCCAATTCCAGGGTCTAAGTATATTTTTTCAGACGGATGACCATTTTCAACCAAATCGTTTGCTTTGTCTAGTAAATATTGTGAAACTTCTTCAACTACATCTCCATAATCCGGATTTTCTTGCATATTTTCAGGTTCACCTTGCATGTGCATTATGCATACATAACATTTTTTTTCGATTACTAAATTTCTCATTCTTTCATCTCTTAGACCACTTACGTCATTAATCATTATAGCTCCAGATTCAAGTGCTGCTTTAGCAACTTCAAAATTCTTAGTATCTATTGAGACATTACAGAATTTTGAAACTTCTTTAACAATAGGAATTACCCTAGATAACTCTTCTTCTATAGATATTTTTTTAGCACCAGGGCGTGTTGATTCTCCTCCTATATCTATCCAGTCAGCTCCTTCATCAACCATCCTCATGGCTCTTTCAACATCCCCTGACCTAGAAGCCTCATGAAATGAATCTGGGGTCGAGTTAATGATCCCCATTATCTGGATTCGGTTTTCTGAGGCACCACTAACATTCGCCATGTTGTGCCTCCTGTATGCGGCAGCCTTTATGAGATGTGGGGAAATCGCGCCCCCATGTCTGAGGTTACGGAAATGAATGTCGAGGCCGAAGATAATGTGGATTCTGAAATTCAATTACTACCTAACGAGGAACAACTTGAGTTGGCAGAGCGCATAATTGCACGTCTAAATCCTCCTCACAGGGCAGCAATTTCAAAAATGATACATACAAAGGCCAAGTATGTTGGTTCTATTGTTGCTGGATGGATGGTATTCTGGTGGTTAACTGTTCAACAAGCTGACGGTAATTCTTTCTCATCGATCTTTTTTGGACCAGATTTTTTATTAATTTCTATTCTAGCACCTATGTTGGTTTTTTTGGGATCATTATTGTCTGATTTTAGTAGAGAAATGGGTAAATTGTTTCCTGGCCTAGTTAGTGGAATCATGTTTGTATTCGCTGTATTGTATGTCTGTGAACCTGCTGTAATGGGAATGGTTGGTGATATGGATGTTACTACAGCACTTTGGATGACTGTTAGATTACTTATACTCTGTTCAACAACACTGTTTGCAGCAAAATTGCTGATAGATGCTTGGTTACTAGGTTGGGTAAAGGCACTAATGGATTCTTATCCAGAACTAGATTTTTCAGACAACGAAATTATTCCTGAAGAAGTAGAGCATGTTGAGACCGAGGCTTGAAACCCAGTAACTATTCGGAAGTGACATGGCCGAAAGACTAGATGTGCTTCGTCTAGGTTACCGCAAGGGTCGTGATCCAAGAATCACAACACATCTTGCCTTGGTAGCAAGAGCATTTGGTGCTGATGGTTTTTTGTTATCAGGAGATAAGGATGAAGAATTGTTTGAAAATCTAAAATCCGTAAGTGATAGATTTGGCGGAGAATTAGATTGCAAACATGTTTCAGGCTTAACCTATTTGAAAAATCATGTAAATAACGGAGGTTTAGCAATACACCTAACAATGTATGGAGAGCCATTTAGAAAGTCGATATCTAGTATAAGGCGAGATCGTCCGACATTGATTGTTGTAGGTGGTTCTAAAGTTCCAGGTGACGTGTACAAATATTGTCAACATAATGTTGCAGTTGGTAATCAACCACATTCAGAAGTTGCAGCTCTTGCTCTATTTGTTGATGCATGGTATGGAGATTCAGGTAGTGAACGTAAATTTAATGATGCTCGGCTAGTAATTGAAGGAGTGAACAAAGGTAAGATAGTTCATGACTTGTCTGATTAAATTTAAAATGAAAGTACATACTTACTTGTCCTCAGTATGCTTTTACTCGTGCGCACGCGAATCAGAAGCGAAACTTACTCCTTTTTTTCTATTTACTGCGAATGATTATGACCCCTATTAATTGAGCAAAGCCGATGTCGGAAGCATGGTCACAGAAGGGAGATACCTTTCTTGGCGATAATATCGCCCTTCCAGATGCAACAGATGGCATAGTTTCAGGCGGTGAAATTCCCGAATCAGCATCAGGTAAAGGAGTACTCCTACTAGCAGATGGTAGTAGGTTTACAGGTAATTTGTTTGGTGCAAAATCGTGGGGTATGGGTGAATTAGTATTTACAACCGGGATGACCGGTTATCAGGAATCTCTAACAGATCCTTCATTTGCTGGGCAAGTATTAACATTCACCTATCCATTGATTGGAAATTATGGCATACATGCAGGGATTAGTGAGTCATCTGCCATTTGGCCAAGAGGAGTAGTTGTCCGCCATGCTATGAAAAATCCAGATCATCGTTCTTCAATAGCATCTCTATCAGAATTCCTTTCTTTTCATGGAATACCTGGAATTGAAGAAATTGATACTAGAGCAATAACTCGCAGAGTTAGAGAATATGGATGTCTATTATGTGTATTTGGACCTGTTGAAGACGAAGACTCACTTAGAGAATATTTGTCTAGTATGGAGTCTCCTGAGTTAGAGGATCTTGTTGATCAAGTATCAATCAACGAACCAGTATCTGTAAATCCAAATGCAACAGATATTCTTGGTAATTCTTTACCTAGAATAGCGGCATTAGATTGTGGTATAAAGTACAACATCCTTCGTTCATTATGTTGCCACTTCGAAGTAATTTGGTTCCCACCAGATACAAGTTTTGATGAAATAATGTCATACAATGTAGTTGCACTATTTTGCTCTAATGGCCCTGGAGATCCAGCTCATCCTGGCAAGGCAACAAACGCTAGGAATACACTTGCTGCAGCGGTAAGTGCTGGTCTGCCAGTAATGGGTATTTGCCTTGGTCATCAATTACTAGGCCTTGCGAGTGGTCTTCAAACTTACAAAATGAGATATGGACATCGTGGAGCAAACCAGCCATGTTTGGATTTACAAACAGGCAGGGTTTGGATAACTAGCCAAAATCATGGTTTTGCTGTGGCTGATCCTGAATCTGGTATGCTAGCAGCACATCCTTCAGGTATTTGTTCTGAACCTAGTGAAAATATGCATGGGTGTGAGGTTATAGTTAGGTTTGTTAATGCCAATGATCGAACAGTAGAAGGTTTAGACATAAAAAACAGGCCTGTTTTTACAGTTCAATTCCACCCTGAAGCAGCACCTGGGCCACATGATGCATATCCTTTATTCAATAGATTTAGAGAAATCGTTGATGCTCATTATGGAGGTGATTCTGATGCCTCGTCGTAATGATTTAGAAACGATTTTGGTCCTAGGATCAGGTCCTATTAAGATTGGACAGGCTGCAGAATTTGATTTTTCAGGTTCGCAGGCAGTACAGGCACTGAGGGAAGATGGATACAAAGTAATTCTAGTTAATTCAAATCCAGCCACAATCCAAAATGATCCTGAGATGGCAGATAAAGTTTACATCGAGCCTTTGTTGCCTGATTCAATCAAAAAAATCCTTGAGGTTGAGAAACCAGATGCATTATTGGCAGGAATGGGTGGTCAGACAGCATTGAATATTGCTAGCGAACTTGCTCATAATGGTACTCTTGACAAATTGGGAGTTGAACTTATAGGATCAGATTTGGAGGCAATAGATAAGGCAGAAGATAGGGAGTTGTTTAACCAAGTTTGCCTAGACATTGATCTTCCTATTTCAGAGGCTATTGCGTGTAATACGATGGATGAAGTTATTGCTGCATCAAAAGAAATAGGAAGTTGGCCAATATTGATACGACCTGCATTTACTTTGGGTGGTCTCGGAGGAGGGACTGCTTGGAATACTGGTGAATTAGTAGAAATTGCCACCCTTGGGCTTCGAAATAGTAGGATTGGGCAAGTCTTAATCGAGGAGAGTATACTTGGATGGCAAGAATACGAATACGAAGTAATGAGAGATACTGCAGATAATTGTACAATAGTTTGTACAATGGAAAATATTGATCCAATGGGAGTTCATACTGGTGAATCAACAGTTGTGGCCCCAGTACAATCTCTTTCTGATAGAGACCATATGATGCTAAGAGACATGTCTTTGTCACTAATTAGAGCTCTAAACATCAAAGGAGGATGTAATGTTCAATTTGCTGTTAACCAATCTACTGGTGAAGTGAGGGTTATTGAGGTAAATCCTAGAGTTTCTCGTTCATCTGCGCTTGCATCAAAGGCAACAGGATACCCAATTGCAAGAATGGCTGCAAAGATCGCAGTCGGCTATACTTTAGATGAATTGCCTAATCCAATAACGGGAGAAGGAACAACTGCTGCATTCGAACCAACTTTAGATTACTGTGTTGTCAAAATACCACGTTGGCCTTTTGATAAATTCAGAACAGCTGATAGAACATTAGGTACTTCTATGAAATCAACTGGAGAAGTCATGGCTATAGGTAGATGCTTTGAGGAAGCATTTTTGAAAGCATGGGCCTCTCTTGAACAAGGTTCACCTCACCCTAGGCCATTAACTAAAGCAGATATGTCAGAAGGAGAAGGTATGGCTGAAAGGGCCAATGAAATATTGCCAGATAATGTATTGGTTGATTGGCTAAGAATTGCGACAGATCGTAGGATGGGTGCTGTTATTGAAGCATTTAGGAGAGGTTGGTCTATAGAAAAAGTACATGAGATAACAAGAATAACTAGGTGGTTTTTATATGGCTTCCAAAGACTTGCAAATATTGAATCAGAAGTTGTCAAGGCAGGATGTATGCCTTCAGAGTTAACAGTAAAACAAGTTAGACGTTGGAAATCATTTGGAATGACTGATGGTCATATTGCAGATGCCCTTTCTGGATTCCCTCCTCTCGGTTTAAAGGAAATAGCGAAAAACAGGGGTGAACAAGCTGTCATGGCTATGAGACATTCAAATTCAATACATCCAATCTTTAGAATGGTAGATTCATGTGCAGCTGAATTTGCAGCAAAAACACCTTATTATTATTCTACATATGAACCAAATGGGGATAATGTTGTAGATTATTTGCCAAAACTAGAATCCCGTACGAAAACACGCCAAGTTGTTATTGGTTCAGGTCCTATTAGAATTGGCCAAGGTATTGAATTCGATTATGGTTGTGTACATGCTGTAAAAGCAATTAGAGAAGCTGGAATGGATGCAGTTCTTATGAATAATAATCCTGAGACAGTATCTACTGATTTTGACACTTCAGACAGATTATATTTCGAACCACTCACTCTTGAGTTTGTAACTGAAGTTCTAATTCGCGAACAAGCACATGGTATTTTGTTGCAATTTGGAGGTCAAACAGCAATAAATCTTGCACTTCCTTTGGAATATAGACTACCGTCATTGAATTTAGATATCAAAATGTTAGGAACTTCATGTGATTCAATAGACGAAGCAAGCGACAGAGAAAGGTTTGAAGATTTTGCAAAACGAATAGGATTGAAGATGCCTAGAGGATCAACTGGTACTAGTGCAAATGATGTTAGAAGTGCAGTCAAAGAAATTGGTTATCCTGTTTTGATTAGGCCATCATATGTTTTGGGGGGAAGAGGAATGGAGATTCTTTCTAATGAAAAACAATTAGAGGCTTATCTAGAAGAAGCCTACCTTGCTCCAGATAAACCATTATTGGTTGATGAGTATCTTGGCCATGCAGTTGAATTAGATGTGGATGCAGCATGTGATGGTGAATCAGTATTGATTGGTGCGATAATGGAGCATTTAGAAGAGGCTGGCATACATTCTGGAGATTCTACTTGTTTTATACCCACGCAAAATGTTGATGAAAAAATGTTAGATATGGTTAAATTACAAACTGAAAAAATTGGTATTGGTCTTGGTATAAAGGGATGTTACAATATTCAGTTTGCTATACAGGGTGAAGAACTTTATTGTTTGGAAGTTAATCCTAGGAGCAGTAGGACAGTTCCATTTGTTGCAAAAGCAACTGGAGTTCCAATGGCTAGGATCGCTGCTAGAGTTACTTTAGGAATACCTCTTTCACAACAAGATATACCTGAACCTACATCTGGTTATGTTGCTGTTAAAGCACCAGTATTCCCATTCATTAAATTGCAAGGCTTAGATCCTGCACCTGGGCCGGAAATGAAATCTACTGGCGAAGTTTATGGTTCAGATTTACGTGCTGATGTTGCATATTTGAAGGCAAGATTGGCCACAGAGATTCCAGTTGCCTCTGAAGGAGGAGCTTATCTTACAGTTCGTGACGAGGATAAATCTGAATTAGTTCAAGTGGCTAAAGAATTGCAAGATATGGGGTTCAAACTGTATGCTACCCCTGGAACTGCAGATAACCTGAGGCTCTTTGGAGTGGATGTCCAAACGGTCTATAGAATAGCAGATAGAAAGCATCCAGATGCATTAGATTTGATGAGGAAAGGTCTAGTCCAATTTATAATTAATATTCCTACAATTTCAGGAGGAGCAGTTAGAGATGGGAATATGATGAGAAGGCTTGCAGTTGAGATGAATATTCCATTTGTAACCACAATGAGTGGTGCAGTTATGGAAGTAAATGCAATTAAAGCCAATCGCGATTGTGATCTAAAACCTGTCAGATTAGAAGTAAACTATTGATTAGCACTGTTCAAATGCTTCAATAATATATTCTGTCAGAGGGCTTGTCCAAGCTAAATCGCTAATTCCATCTTTTCCATCCGAATGATAAATTCTTACAATATCTTGAACTCTAACATTGCCTTCACTTGAGCGGGCAACAATTGTTTTTGGCTTCAGAACTTTTCCAGTCCCATGAGGATCATAAATTGTATCAAGTGCTTCTGCTAAGAACCAGTCCGCTTTATCAGCCGCTTTTCCTTCAAACTTCTTTGTAGGTTTCTTTGCACCAAATAGTCCACCCGCTTTCTTTGGCTTGGACTTAGTTTCTTTCTTTTTGGGTGCGCTTGATTTTTTCTCATTCTTAGTCGTAGTGTCCTTC
>MDSZ01163692.1_pt1 | contig 10692 bp, 12 predicted proteins | sample 811201 | NCBI WGS metagenome assembly MDSZ01 (sample SAMN05326647, study PRJNA326480) | marine metagenome | isolation source: seawater | place: Indian Ocean: North | collected 2010
CGCAGAAACTATGATAGTAAAAGGAATTAATAAGAAAAGAGATTCAGAAACTTTTGTTATTCCTGATACTAGAGAAGGATGGGTTGAAGCTACAGGTCTACTTATTGACTCTTACTTTACAGGCAGCGCAGCTATGAAGTTTGATTATAGCCAAATTAGAGCTGCTGGAGAACCTATTAAAGGGTTCGGAGGGGTAGCTAGTGGTCCAGAGCCATTAATGGAAATGCATAAGGATATTTCTAAAGTATTGGAAGATAATACAGGAGAACCTTTAAGTATTACAACTATAGTAGATATTCAAAATCTAATAGGTAAATGTGTTGTTGCAGGAAATGTTAGAAGAACTGCAGAAATAGTATTTGGAGACCCATTTAGCCAAGAATATCTTGATTTAAAGAATTATAAAGTAAATCCACATAGAGATCAGTACGGATGGACTTCTAATAACTCTATATTTGCGGAGTTAGGAATGGATTATCATGATGCTTGTAATAGAATTACAGATAATGGTGAGCCAGGATTTGCTTGGTTAGATAATATGAAAGCATACGCTAGAATGAAAAATGGGAGAGATTGGAAAGATCATAGAGTTGCTGGTGGTAATCCTTGTCTTGAACAATCTTTAGAATCATATGAGTTATGTTGCTTAGTGGAGACATTTCCTACTAATCACGATGATATCGACGATTTCCTTAAAACTCTAAAGTATGCTTATTTATATGCTAAAACTGTTACTCTAGGAAAAACTCATTGGTCTGAGACTAATAGGGTGATGCTTAGAAATAGAAGAATCGGAACTTCAGTGTCAGGTGTGGCTCAATTTTTAACACATCATGGTATACATAAGTTCCAAGATTGGTTAGAAAAGGGATACGATGCTATACAATCATATGATAAAAATTACTCTGATTGGTTAGCTGTGCCGCGTAGTGTTAAAACTACTTCAGTAAAACCATCAGGAACAGTATCTTTGCTAGCTGGATCAACTCCAGGAGTGCACTATCCTGAGTCTAGATTTTATATTAGACGTATGAGATTATCTAAGCATAGTGAATTACTACCGAGACTTGAAGCAGCTGGATACCATATAGAACCTGCTTTTGGATCAGAAGATAGTACAGTTTGTGTAGAAATTCCAGTTGATGTAGGTGAAGGAATACGTACAGTAGCTGAAGTTCCTATGTGGGAACAGTTAGCTCTTGCTGCCTTTATGCAGCGCCATTGGGCTGATAATCAGGTATCATGTACTGTTACTTTCGATCCAGAAACAGAAGGTAAAGAGTTAGAGTATGCTTTAAATTACTATCAGTATCAATTAAAAGGAATATCATTCCTACCTAAATTAGAATTAGGAGCTTATAAGCAAATGCCTTATGAAGCAATTGATCAAAAAACGTATGATAAGATGGTATCAAAAGTTAAAAAGCTTAGCTTTGGCCGAATCAAGGGAGAAGAAGCCGAAGTTGATAAATTCTGTAATAATGATACTTGTGAAATTGATTTTGGAAAAGTAGAAGAAGTTACAGAGTAAACTAAAAACAAAGAACAGGAGAACACCAATGAGTACAACTATCGAGTTGACTGATGAACAGCTGACGTCTATACTAGAAGCAGATACAGAAGTAAAGTATCAACTTTTTAAAGATAGCGCAGGTGCATCAAGTATAAATGAAAACTCAACATTTCCAGATAGATTAAAATTCTATATGGATAAAAAGGGAGTAAATGCGTCTGACGTAGTTGCTTTCTTTAAATCAAACTATCCTTTCTTAGCGAAGAGCACATCTTCTATACAGCACTATGTTAATGGAGTGAGAACTCCTAGGCTAAGTGCTGTTTTTGCTTTAGCTGATTTTCTAAATATTGCCCCTGCTCTACTGCTTCCAGCTAAGCCTGGTAAGTATATAGAGTATGTAGGCGATCATGTAGAAATGATAAAGCCTAATAATATAGAAGTAGATTTAGATCCTGAAGAAGTAACAGAAGTTATCCCTGGTACTTTGGATGCATTAGAATCTCTTACTATTAACGAATCAGAAAACAACAACGTTGTGATTTCTGAAGAGCAAACAGAAGAAGCTACTACACAGGAAGAAAGTTCTACTACTGATAGTACTGTAATCGTAAATGATAACAACGTTGTGATCGAAGAAGACGATTATATAGAAGGAGATCCGATTACTATGTCTGAAGAAGATCAAAATGCCCGTATGGATGTAATTGCACAAAACGGCAATGAAGGTCTGCATTATGAAGAAACAGACGAAATTAAACCTGAAACTTCTTTAGAGGTTGAAGATGATGATTTTGATACTTCTTCTACTTCAGATGATGTAAAGGATGCGGATGACTTTCTTAAAGAATTATTTGCTAATAATTCTACAACTCCGTACGATGAGTATACAAAATCTGATAATAGTTAGGATATAGAAGCTGGGGCTAAGCCCCAGCTTATTAAAGGAGATGTATGAGTAAAATTTTATTATTTGACACTGACGGCACTATTAATCCATCTAAGTTAAGTAGAAAACATACAGTTCATAGAATTAATTTTAGAACTATTGAAGACATTGTACAAAAAGATATTAGGGACGATAAAGCAGTTACTACGATCTATAATGCTATTCGTACTAATTATTCTGATTTTATGTTGTCTTTTTTCGGTTCTGGAGACTTTCACCACTTTACTTTATTTATGTTAAAGTATCTTTCTGTAAAAGGTAAAAAATTCTATTTAGTTATGTTTGACCATCACTACGATGTTGGTTCATTTAGACTCAAACACGGAGATCAAATGGAATATAATTTTGGAAGCTGGATGTACAGTGCGCTGCACATGCCGGCTTGTCAAGGTGTTATATTAGTTGGTCCTCCTGAGGGATGGTTATGGAGCAAGTTTCAGCATGTTCCTTACTTAAAAAAGAATTTTAACCTACATGTAGTAGGTGAGTTTGCTGAAAATAAAGAAAAACTCTTTAAAGAGTATTTAGATAAAGTTCCTGAAGATTGTGATGTATATCTTACAGTAGATAAAGATGTACTTAAAGCAGAGGAACTTGAAACAGACTGGGATCCGGGATCTTTAACACTTAACGAGCTTTATTCAATGGTTCAACTTGTGATAGATAAGTTTGACAAAAGACTGTTAGGAGCCGATGTATGCGGCGATCCTAGGCACGTAGTTTGGTATAAACAAGATGAGCTTAGAGATATTAGAAGAGATCATTTGTTATTTAATCAAAGATTTATAAAACTATTTAATAATTATTTAGGAGACTAATATGGAAGTAACTGGAATAATTTCTAGAATTACATATCAAAAAGATAATTGGACCGTAGCTACTTTAGTAGAAGATACTACTGATGAAAATTATAAGATTACTGGTTTTATGAATATTGTTCCAGGTGAGCATATTAGAATTAATGGTTCTTTAAAGCAGCACATAAAATTTGGAGAACAAATTCAAGTAGATACTTATAGTAGGCATGTTCCTACTACTGAGGAAGGAGTTACTGCTTTATTGGGATCCGGTTTAATAAAAGGAATAGGAAAAAATAGAGCAAAATGGATGGTTAATCATTTTGGTACTGATATTATTGAAATGATTAAACAAAGACACCCTGATATTGATCAAGTTCCTGGAATAGGACCTAAACTTAGGGACTCTATTTATAGACAGTGGCATCAATTCTACGGTAAGGAGAGGTTAGTTACTTTCTTAATAACTTCAGGATTTAGCCGCGGAATGGTTGCAAGAATAATGAATCATTTTAATGATTCTAATCTTGATAAAATAGAGAAGAATCCATTTGATTTGATGAAAATACCAGGAGTCGGATTTAGGAGAGCAGACTATTTTGCTAAGCTACTTGGAGTTGAAGAAACACATCCTTCACGTATTCAAGAATTTATAGTTTATCTATTGGAAGATCAGTCTCAAGGTAATACTTATTTACCTAAGCCTGAGCTGTATACAATGTTTGATAAAGATTTAAAATTTACAGATCCTACTGTTGTTAAAGCCGAAGTATTTGATGATGCATTAAAAGACTTAGTATCAAACAATAGAGTTATTGCGGACGACAAAGGGGTTCATTTAGGAAAGTTTGCTTTTGCTGAAAAGGAAATAGCTAAAGATTTAGTACAAAGAGCTTTGACGAAGGATAAGACTATTGAACCTTCTAGTATTTTAAAACAAATAAAGTTATGGGAACAAGATTCTGGGTTTAATTTAACATTAGATCAAGAAACATCAGTTATCAGAGCTGCTATAGAAAATATAACTGTTATTACAGGATCCCCTGGTACAGGTAAAACATCTGCAATATCTGCAATACTACACGTATTTAATCAACAAAATAAAGAAGTTACTCTCGTAGCTCCAACAGGTCGTGCTGCTAAAAGAATGCAAGAAGCAACAGGTATACAAGCTTCAACTATTCATAGAATGCTAGGTTTTGGAGCAGACGGTGACTTTAAATTTAAGTATGATAAAGAAAACAAATTTGATACCGACGTTATTGTTGTAGATGAAGTATCTATGATAGATGTATTACTTATGCAATCTTTTCTAGGTGCATTAAAAAAGAAAACTCAAGTTATTCTAGTTGGAGATAAAGATCAATTACAATCTATATCCCCTGGTAATGTTTTAGGAGATATTATAAGTTCTGGCAAAATACCTACTATTGAACTACGTCAAGTATTTAGACAAAAAGACGGTAAGGACTCTTTAATTACATCAAATGCAAGAATAATAAATTCTGGACATTCTTCTAGCACTAGCCCTCTTAAAACAGGTACAAAATGGGGTAAAGAAGATTTTTATGTCACTAATGTAGTCGATAAAGATAATGTTTTAAAAATAATTAGAGACCATATTCCTGCAAAATATAATATTGAAATGGATGATATTTTAGTATTAACACCAATGAGAAGGAAACGGGGTGACCTAAATTGCGCTGTTTTAAATGAAGAAATTCAAAACGTTGTAAATCCTAATGGAGAGCATATACCTGTTATGTCCCAAAGCTTTAGAGTCAACGATAAAGTTATGCAAATGAGTAATGACTATACTAAAGATGTATTTAATGGAGATATAGGATATATAACAAGCTGGAGCAGAGGAGAAACTGAAGACGAAAGTTCTTTTTATGTAGACTTTTATGGCAGAGTAGTAGAATATGAGTTTAGTGAAGCTAAATCTCTTGTTCATGCTTGGGCATCTACTATTCATAAAGCTCAAGGATCAGAAGCAAACGCAGTTGTAGTAGTACTTCCTGATGATTATATTTGCAGAATGATGCTTACACGTAATTTATTATATACTGCAGTTACACGTGCTAAAAAAGTTTGCGTTTTAGTAGCAAAAGATAACTATATTGTAAAAGCAATAAAAACATCAGGAACAGAGAAAAGGTACACAGATCTAAGAGATAAAATTATAGAATGGTACAGAAGATTGCATAAAACCTCTTAGGGACGAACAGTTTAGCTCAAAATTTAGAAAATTAAAATCTGGAGATTTCATGAATTTACAAAATTTCAAAATAACAGAAAATTCTCGTCTTGTCAGACGTGGAGCCTCTACAGGCATTACTTTATACTCAGCTTATAGACCTCTAAGATTTAAAGAACTTTATGGTGCTGCGGCTGTTGCAGGTCAAGGCATAAAACAATCCCTTATTAATAATAATGGAAAACTACCTCAAGCTGCTATAGCTTTTACTGGTTTTTCTGGCACGGGTAAAACTACACTAGCTTTAATAACTGCCTTATCCTTAAATTGTTTAAATAAAGATGAAGACCATGAGCCGTGCTTGGAATGTGCTAAATGTAAAGGAATTTTAACACGAGGCTTTGAAGGAACTGATCCGTATTTTATGGTTAAAAATACAGCAAAAATGAAACAAGATGATATCATTAGTATGGTTGACAATGATATTAAGTCTGGAACATCTTTAATAAGTAGAAGAGGCGGAACAAGAATAGTTTGCCTTGAAGAAGCACATAATCTTACTAAAAAAAGTATAGAAAATCTATTACTTCCTGTTGAGAACTCTTTAACAAGTACTAGAAGAGCAAGAGTACACGTGTTTTTGACCTCTTCTGAATCTGACACTCTATTTGCTAATAAAGCTTGGCAAAGTAGAATATTATCATTAAATTTATCAAGATTTACAAGTCAAGATTTATTTAATATTTTAATAGATATTGCTAAAAATGAGCATTTACACAATAAAAAGCCTAAAATAACTACAGCTGTCTTAGCAAAAATAATTGAAGTTTCTGAATTATCATTAAGACATGCTATTACTCTGTTGCAGGGTATTTTAGAGCAAGCTCATCCAGAGAAAGAAACTATTGCTATTGAAGATACAGGAATACTACTAGGCCCAGATAAAGATTGGGACGCTACTGAAGCGTTTATTAAAAGCCTTGTAGCTGGAAATAAAACAAGTTGTTATAGTTTTTTAAAAGATGCATATCTTAGGCATAATGTAAGTTTTGAATCTATTGGTAATAACGTTGTTAAAAAATTAACTTCTAAAGGTATTATGTTACTTGCAGGAGGAGATCCCGCGGGAGAAAAATACTTAGCTATGGCCAGAGCATTTAATACTACTCTAAGTAACAGTTTATACCAAGATAGGTTTAGCGCACTAGGTCTTGCTACCTCTGCTGCTTTAAATGAATTAGGATAATAATGGTAAAGTTTGATCAAGCATACTGGTATACTCATGACTGCCCTCTGCGGAAACTAAAAAATGCAGTTTATCCAGAGAACGAGTCTGCTTTAAGTATACGAAATGTAGTTCATAGTACTTTAATTGATTATTTTGATAAAGATATATCTAACATTAAATCTGAAATTATTGATAAGTTAGATATTAAAGCTATTAAAACCGGAGTAAATAAAGAGTCTATTATAAAACGAATTAACCAAATACTAATTAATTTTGAAATTTGGAAAGCTAAGCATAAAGAAAGTGAAACTATAGCTAAAAGCATAGATACTGATATTAATAATATGAGTATAGATATAGATTTAGCAAGATATAAATCTCTTAATTCTAGAATACAATTAATATGGTTTAGATATGATAGTATAGTTCCTTCTCTTAAAGATTTTTCTAAATTAGTAGAAAGAGCTCAATGGAACGCACGAGGCTTTGAATTATCGACTAGCGAAAGACCTATGCAGCTAACTTACTTTTTTCCAGTATTAGGTAACGAATATTCTGTTCTTTATAATATTGAAAATGGATATGAAATTGTGGCTAATTTAATTACATCTTCTACTTACTTTACTCGTCCATCTATTGTTTGTGATACTTGTGATGCCTGTCCCATGACATGGCAAAGCTATAAAGGAGAATTAAAATGAAAAAAGCAAATAAAGCTACAGATTACATAGATATATGGGCTAATATTAAGCGTACTTCAAATAAATTTACTGCTATGGAAGTGTTTATTCTATTAGCAACTAGAGGATACGGCCATAGTATTAGACAAATATCTAAAATATTGCAGATTTCACCTATGGATGTTAAAAAATCTATTCAAAAACTAGAAAGAGCTATTAGAAAGGATTTAAAGGAAAGCGGCGCTAACCTTAAAAGACTTAATAATATGACAGGTGTAGATACTATTTTAGAAGTTGAAGCCGACCAGGATCTTCACGATGATATTTAAAAATGGAGATTTAGTCCAAGTTTTAGATACTACTAGTAATAGAATCTATAGACGGGGTCTAGTTTTACAGGCATATAAAGATTCATTAGTCTGTAAAGTACAAATGCTAGACTGTAATGAAATACGTGTATGCCCTATAAATCAATTAAAAAAAGGAGTTAATATATGATAACCGTTGGAATTGTCGCTGGCACCATGACAGCAGCAGCTTTTATATTGTTAATAGAAAAAGCAAGCCCTACTATTAAGTCATTATTAATTGGTCATTATGTATTTACAGATATTGCAGGTACTATGATTTCATTTTCATTATTACCTGTAGTAGGAGCAGCTACACTTATTAGTGCTTGTACTTTCTGTTTAATTTTTACATTATATTTACACTATCAAAGGAAACATACTAAATGGATAACAATAGGAACACTAGTAAAGAACTTAATAAAGAAGTAAGAGTTATGGAAGTATTTCATTTTACTAAAGATGAAATGCATGTAGATTATTTTACTAAAAAAGAATATATAGAAGTTATTGAATCTTTTTTTATTAAAGGTGGTTTAAATATTCCTGCCGAAGTAGATGATACTAAAACAATTGATGAACTTACTGAAGATGATTGTAAGGTATTTTTTGAAGAATTAGGGTACGATGTAGCTGGTTTTTCTAATTACAATCCAGACTATCACAAAGATTTGACAGTTCCCTTTTCTTATGGAAAACTTACAGAAAATAAGGATAACGAATCATGAAAACTTTAACAACTCCTAATACAGAATTAAGAGACATAGAATTAACTATAGGTATTTGTGGTCAAAGATTAAGTGGTAAAGATTATATTGCGGACTTAATACACAAACATACTGATTTTAAAAAAAGATCTCTAGCACATCCTATTAAACAAGAATATAGTCGTATTATGGATATACCTATCGATACTTTATATACACAAGGAGATGAAAAAGAAATACATAGATTAAGTTTAATTACTTTAGGAGCTATTAGACGCGAGCAACACATTGATTGGTGGTGTGAAGCTCTTCATGAAAAATCACAGAATGGTGTTGTTATTATACCTGACATTAGATTTAGCAATGAAGTTGAATATTTTTATAAACATAGTACAACGTTTCTTCTGTTCGAAATCAGCGCGGATAATAGTTCCTTAAAGAAAAGAGGATGGAAAAAGTCTTTTGCAGACTCTACTAGTACAGAGACTCAAAGATATGACTTTAAGCATCGTATTACTGAAACAATAGAAAATAATAATAACAATGACACGACTAATATAGTGGAAAATTTATTAAAAAAATATAACTTGTATAATATAAAAAATGTTAATAAATTACAAAGCTAATCGTTAAGGAGATACTAATGACTGAAGAATTTAATGCACAAGAAATTCATTTTATGAAATCAGCTATAGAAGGAGCACAAATATCAGGTAAAGATAGTATATTTACTGCTCAAGTTCTAGTAAAGATTTCAAAATGGTTAGAAGCACAGGCTGGTAAAGAAGGATTAATACAACAGCCTAAGAATACTGAACCTCCTGTAGGTACAGTAGCAAATCCTCATCCAGAAGGAACTTCCCTACCAGAGGGAGCACCTCCGATTCCAGGAGCAACTGTCGAAGCTCCTCGAGGAACTAATCAATAAGATAAAATAACTAAATAGGAGATACTATGCCTAAGAAAAAACTAAAAGAAGAAAGTACGCCTAAAAAGACATATAAAGATAATCTTGTTGACGGCGTGCCTATGTCAGAAGATAAAGCTAAATTTCATGAAGACTGGGGCCCAGAGGATTGTGTTTCTGAGTTACGAGGCTTAGCCGAAGAGTATCCTGATAAAGTTATTTCAAGAAACTTTTGTAGAGTTAACTCTAGAATGTCAGAATCTACTTGGAATAGATACTTTGGTACTTTTACTGAGTTTAAAAGACAAGCAGGAATTACTTTAACAAGACAGCAACATAAGAAAGAAAGAGACATAGCTAAACACGCTAGTGTTGATCACTATAGAGAATTAGATGAACGACAAAACTGGGGTGAAGACTATATTAAAGACAGTTCTAGAAGAGATAAAACTATTTTAATTGGATCAGATCTCCACGATATTGAATGTGATAAGTTTTATTTAAGAGTATTCCTAGATGTAGCTAAAAGACTAGATCCTACAGATATCTGTCTTAATGGAGATATATTTGATCTTCCAGAGTTTGGAAGCTACTCAGTGGATCCAAGAAATTGGAAACCAGGAGAAAGAATTAAATTTGTACATGATGAACTATTCAAACCTCTGAGAGAGTCCTGTCCTGATACTAATATTGATTTATTAGAAGGTAATCATGAGTATAGATTAGCAAGAGAAGGGGCAGACTTCACTAATGCTATTGCTTTATTGGAGGATGTACATGGAAAAGATCTTCGATGGTTGCTTGGTTTAGATAAATATGAAATAAATTATATATCTAAAGCAAAAGCCGCCACATTTACTAAGGGTGAAATGAAAAAAGAGCTTCAGAAAAACTGGAAAGTTTATTATGATACTTGTATTGCTCATCATTTCCCTATAGGACAACGAATGGGTATGCCCGGTTGGCATGGCCATCATCATAAACACATACAATGGCCTCATTATAGCCCTGTTTACGGCGCATATGAATGGCATCAATTAGGAGCTGGACATATAAGATATGCTAGCTACACTCATGCTGATGATATGTGGCAGAATGGCTTTATGATAGCCTATGTTCTTCCAGCAACTAAACGTGTTAACTTTGAATACATACAAGTTTCTGATTTTGCTGTAGCGGGAGGTAAATTCTACTACAGAAATAAAGATGAAAGATTCTAGTATGACAACTTAACAGTCACGTATGCTAATTTGTCTTCAAAAAATACTGCTTTGGCAGACTTAGCACTTTGGAATGTTATTTGTACTATATATAGTATATGGAAATAATTGACTTCCAAGATAAAAAGTGGATAGTCATCGCTA
>MDSZ01049832.1_pt1 | contig 10690 bp, 9 predicted proteins | sample 811201 | NCBI WGS metagenome assembly MDSZ01 (sample SAMN05326647, study PRJNA326480) | marine metagenome | isolation source: seawater | place: Indian Ocean: North | collected 2010
GTTATTTTTCGTTAAAGTGTGTACGACAATTTCTTTATTAACCTAGCCGTCCACACTTCTCTTCTAAAATTTACAATTTCAAAAAGCTAAGATTTTAATAATTAAAATCTACACACCCCTGGCGTAATATAAATTTAATTTCGTAGAGGTGAGCGCTCGTTTTATTACAATATATCTATAAGTCAAGGCGTATATTGTCAAAATTACTAAGTAAAATGGGGCTTTTTTAGCTAGTTCCCATTGCAAACTAGTTGTAATTTTTGTAGAAAAACAACTATGACGTTAAACCAAATTTTAATCAATTTTGGAAAAAAAAGGCATTCTTTAATTTCAAATTTTAGAGCAAATAAGCTTTGGATTACTATTTTGGTTTCTTCAGTTTTGTTTTTAACAATAAGTTTTTTTAGTATTTCAAATTATATAAAAGTAGTTAACGAAGAAAATTCAAATAATTTTAAGAAAGTGGCAAATTCAAGTGAGTTTACAAATTTACTTAATTTTGTTTCCTCAAAAATAAGCAGTCCATACGGTGAAATTAATTATGTTATTCAAAAAAGTGATACAATCGAAAAGATCTTAAAACAATTTAGCATTCAAAGCGATGAAATCAAATTAATTACTCTTAATCTTAGAAAAAAAAAGTTATCAAATATTTATTCTGGAAGAGAGCTAAACTTAGTATATAAAAAAATTGACAAAGATGCTAATTCACTTGTTAATTTAACTTTTCCAGTAAGTAATACCAGTTTTATTGAAGTTAGAAAATCACAAAATAATTATTACGTTAAAGAAAATATTGTTAAGTTAAATAAAAAAGAAGTTGTGGTTAAAAATACTATTGCTAATAACTTATACAAATCTGCTATAGATAAAAAAATAGAACCAAATATAATAATTGAATTTGCTAGAGTTTTTGGATTTGAGGTAGATTTTCAAAGAGATATTAGAAAAGGCGACTGGTTCGAAATTTATTATGAAAAATTTGAGGACGATAATGGGAAAGTAAGAGATACAGGAAAAATAATTTATGCTTCAATGTTTGTAAATGGAGAAGAAATAAATTTATATAATTTTTCTCATAATAACGATGAAGAATATTATGACATTAAAGGAAAAAGTATTACAAAATCGTTGATGAAAACTCCTATCAATGGCGCGAGATTATCTTCGTCATTTGGAATGAGAAAACATCCAATATTAGGATACAACAAAATGCATCGTGGAACTGATTTTGCTGCTCCAAGCGGAACTCCCATTATGGCCTCAGGCTCGGGCACAGTGACAAGAGCAAGATGGTGCGGTGGAGGTGGAAACTGTGTAAAGATAAAACATAATTCTACTTATGAAACTATTTATGCTCACATGAAAGCCTTCGCTAAAGGAATTAAAGAGGGAAAAAAAGTAAAACAAGGTCAAATAATTGGATATGTTGGTTCAACTGGTTTGTCGACAGGTCCACATTTACATTATGAGGTAATTGTAAATGGTAAAAAAGTTAATTCACAAAGATTAAAATTGCCTTCAGGAAAAATTTTAAAAGGTGAAGCTAGAAAAGATTTTGAGTTGGAAAGAATTAAAATTGACCTCAAATTATCGGAGCTAAGATAAATTAGTTTGAAGTTTGGGAAAATTCTTTATTTGTCTCCTCTTCTTGAGAAATATATTTTTCTGTAACCTTAGACTTATCGCTTGATGCATCTTTTTTTTCGTTTAATTCATTAAGTCTTCTCAAATAATGATCTGCATGCTGAAAATAATTTTGGGCTAATACTGGATCTCCATTACTTTGTGCATCTTTTGCCAGCTGCTGAAATTTTTGCATTGTTTTTTCAACACTGTGTATGTTGTTTGGAGACCCGTTTCTATTAAAATTTATATTTCCGTTTTGCTTAAAATTTGAAGAATTATTTGAATTGATTGAACCGTTTCTTCTCCTAAAACCGCTTTTCTGAGATCTTGGTCTAAAATTTCTTCTTCTATTATTATTCATTTTTAATTACTTAATAATCTTGATATTAAACATCTAGTATTATTATTGTTATCTTTAATATTTTTCTCTATTTTAAAATTGTTTTTTTGTAATATATCTGAAACTTTTAATTTTTGTTCTCTACCAATTTCTAGAGCTAACGTTCCATTAATCTTTAAGATTTCAGTTGATTTGTAGATAACTTTTTTGATTACGTCAAGCCCATCATTTCCTCCGTCCAGGGCAATTTTAGGTTCATACTTTTTAATATCATCATCAAGATTTTTAATCGAATTACTTCTTATATAAGGAGGATTTGAAACAATTAAGTCAAATTTACAGTAGAATAGGTCATTCATGCATCTTTTTAAAAATTTTAATTTAGAATTTTTTAAATTTTCTTGTACATTTTTTTTAGCAACAAGCAAGGCCTTATCAGATATATCAATTCCGATACCCCTTGATCCTTGTAGCTCGTGAAGTAGGCTGATTAAAATACACCCGCTTCCAGTTCCAATATCTAGAATATTAATTTTTTTTTGTTTAAATTTTTTAACTATAATCTCAACCATTAATTCTGTTTCTGGTCTTGGTATTAAAGTAAATCTATTTACATTAAATTTTTTACTCCAAAATTCTTTCTCTTCTAAAATATAAGCCACTGGTTCTTTCTTAGTTCTTCTGTCAATCAATTTTTCATATTTTTTGATCACAATTTTATCAATATTTTTATTCAGATTGATTAAAATACTTTCTCTAGATGTATTTAAAACTTTCGAGAGTAAAATTTCAGAGTCTAAACGATAAGTTGAAATATTTTTCTCTTTTAATAAATTTGAACCGTGATTTATAAGCTCTAACGCACTTGTCATTTAAGGCTTTCTAGTTTCAAAGTTTGCTCTTTAAGTCGAAGTTCTTGATTCATTTCTTCATGTATCTCTCCACTTAAAAATTCATCTAATTTATGTAATGTTAAATTAATTCTATGGTCAGTAACTCTACCTTGAGGGAAATTGTAAGTTCTAATTCTTTCTGAACGATCGCCAGATCCAATTTGGCTTCTTCTATTTGTTGATCTTTCCTCGTCTTTCTTTCTTCTTTCAGCTTCATAAACTCTTGACCTTAAAATTTTAAGGGCTTTAGCTTTATTTTTATGTTGAGATTTTTCATCTTGTTGACTCACAACAACTCCACTTGGTAAATGTGTAATTCTAACTGCGCTATCTGTAGTATTAACTGATTGTCCGCCAGGACCTCCTGCCCTAAATACGTCAATTCTTAAATCGCTTTCTTTTATTTTTATATCTAACTCTTCAACCTCTGGTAAAACAGCTACTGTAGCGGCTGAGGTGTGTACTCTGCCTTGAGTTTCAGTTTTTGGAATTCTTTGTACTCTATGAACCCCAGACTCATATTTAAGGTAAGAATAAATATCATTTCCAGTTACAGAAAAAATTACCTCTTTGTATCCTCCTGCTTCACTTTTAGAAATACTAATAATTTCTAATTTCCACTTTTTTTTAGAGCTTACTTTTTCGTACATTTTAAATAAATCTGAGCAAAAAAGTGATGCCTCAAGCCCACCTGTCCCAGCGCGAATTTCTACTATAGCATTTTTGTCGTCATCTTCATCTTTAGGTAATAGGAAAATTTTTAACTCCTTCTCATAATTTTCTTTTTTTTTTTCTAAATCATTTATATCTTTTTTTGCCAATTCAATCATTTCAGCATCAATATTCTTATCTTTTAGGATTTCTTCTAAATCCTTTTTTTCATTTTCGAAGTTAATGTATTCTTTGGCTACAGTAATTATGTTTCCAAGATTTGAGTATTCTTTTGATTTTTTTGCAAAAAGTTTTGGATCTATACTAGATGAAGAAAGCTCTTTTTCAAGAATATCATGTTTTTTTATGATATCTTTTACTTTTTGAAAGGGTATCATTATTTGATCTCTTTTACTTTCTCCTCTACAAGTCTCACAACTTTTTCAATTATATCAGAACCTGCAACTTTTGAATGAGGAATACCTGATAAATATAAAAGATTATTATCTTGCCCTCCTCCAGTAAGTCCAACTTCAGTTTGCGATGCTTCTCCTGGTCCATTAACCACACACCCAATAATTGATAAACTAATAGGCTTTGTAATATGGGATAGTTTTTTTTCTAAAATTTTCACTGTTTCAATGACAGGAAAGGCTTGTCTTGCACATGATGGACATGAAATAATATTTACCCCTCTTGACCTTAAGCCTAAAGATTTGAGAATTTCATAGCCGGCTTTTATTTCGTCTACTGGATCAGAAGATAAAGAAACTCTAATAGTATCACCTATGCCTTCCATCAATAATTGACCTATCCCTATAGATGATTTTATGCTACCTGTTAATAAGCCACCTGCTTCTGTCACTCCAAGATGAAGTGGATAATCACAAATCTTAGATAATTTTTTATAAGCTTTTACTGTCAAAAATATGTCAGATGATTTGACACTAATCTTAAAATTATAAAAATCATTATCCTCCAATAACTTCACGTTGTACATAGCGCTCTCTACAAGAGCTTCAGGGCATGGTTCTTTGTACTTTTCCAATAAGTTTTTATCTAATGAACCTGCATTTACACCAATTCTAATTGAACAATTATTATTTTTAGCGGCTTTTACCACCTCCAAAATTCTTTCATTAGATCCAATATTACCTGGATTAATTCTTAAACAACTCGCTCCATTTTCAGCAGCTTCAATAGCTCTTTTATAATGGAAATGAATATCGGCTACGATTGGCACATTAACTTCCTTTATAATTTTTCTAAGAGATTTTGTAGATTGTTCGTCAGGGCAAGATACTCTTACTATATCTGCTCCCACAGCCTCTAATGCATTTATTTGTTTTACAGTTCCTTTTACATCAGTGGTAAGTGTATTAGTCATCGATTGAACAGTTATCGGGGAGTTCCCCCCAACAGATATGTTTCCCACTTTGATAGTCTTAGTCTTTTTTCTTTCAATCTTCCTATGAGGTCTAATTTCCATATTAATCCAAATCGAAAATATTGTGTAATTTTTTTACAGCATTAAGAGTATTTTGTTCATCAATTATAACCGATAATTTAATTTCAGATGTTGAAATTGCTAAAATATTAATTTTTTCATCAGCTAAGCATCTAAACATTTTATAGGTAACTCCTGGTGTCGAAACCATGCCTGCACCAACTATTGACACTTTAGCAACTTTATCATTTTGAGTGATATTTTCATATTTAATATTTTTATTAAAGTTTAAAATTTTAATAGTATTGTCTAAATCCTCTCTTTTAATTGTAAAAGTTATATCAGTAGTTTTTTTATCTGAAGAAATATTTTGAATTACCATATCTACATTTATTTGAGCCTTGTTTAAAGGCTCAAATATATTTGCTGCAACGCCAGGTTTATCCTCTACCCCAATTAAAGTGATTTTTGCATCATCTTTCGAATAAGCTACACCAGTTACGCTTTTTGAATAATCTAAATTTTGTTGATCAAAAATTTTTGTTCCTTTTCTGTTAGTAAAGGTAGATTTAACTTCTAAAGGTATATTATAAATCATTGCCGTTTGTACAGCAGATGGCTGCATTACTTTTGCACCTAAGGAAGAAAGCTCAAGCATTTCATCATACGAAATTTTATCGATTTTTTTTGCTACTGGAATTTTGTTTGGATCAGAAGAGTAAACGCCATCAACATCTGTATAAATTTCACACGTTTCAGTGTCAAAAAGTTTAGCAAATGCAACGGCCGTTGCGTCTGATCCGCCCCGACCAATGGTTGTTATATCACCATTTTTTGAAATGCCTTGAAAACCCGGTACTACAGCTATACCATTTTTTATATAGTCTTTAATTGTACTTACATTCATATTAATAATTCTAGAATTAGAGTGCTCACCTTCAGTAAGAATGGGTATTTGCCAATTGAGCCACGATTTTGCTTTTAAATTTAAATTTATTAAAGCACCTGCCAAAAGTGCGCATGTGATTTGCTCACCAGAGGATAAAAGAACGTCTAGCTCTCTTTTGTTAAAATTATTTGAAATATCTTTTGAAAATTTTATTAATTCGTTAGTCTTACCTGCCATAGCCGAGACAACAACTATTATCTCGTTCCCTAGTAAACGCTCTTTTTTAATGATATTTGCCACATGTTGGATTCTTTCTATTGTTCCAACTGATGTTCCACCAAACTTTAATACTTTTTTAACCATTTAAGAGTTTAATATAATTTAAAAAGATTTTATTATATTTTAAAATTTATTTTTATAAGACACTATAAATTATGAGTACTATAAATAAAGAGGAAATTCAAAAATTTTCAAACCTTGCTGATGAATGGTGGGATGTAAATGGTAAGTTCAAACCTTTGCATATGTTTAATCCAATTAGAATTGAATATATTAAAGAAAAAATAAAAAGTCATTTTAACATAGAAGATAATAAAATCGATTATCTAAAAAATCTCAATATATTAGACATAGGTTGTGGTGGAGGATTGATAAGTGAGCCTATGGCTAGGTTAGGTGGATCAGTAACGGGTATCGATGCCTCTTTAAAAAATATTAAAGTGGCTGAGCTACATTCTAAAAATTCAAAACTTAAAATTCGTTACTTAAATAAATCTCCTGAGCAGCTTAAAGAATTTGAAAAATTTGATATAATTTTAAATCTTGAAATAGTTGAACATGTTGCAAATGTAGATCTTTATATTGACTCTTGTCAAAAACTTTTAAAAAAAAATGGATTAATGTTCACTGCCACAATCAACCGATCTTTTTCATCCTACTTAAAAGCAATAATAGGTGCAGAATATATTTTAAGATGGCTACCAATAGGCACTCATGATTGGAATAAATTTTTAAAACCCGAAGAGCTTGAAAAAGTTCTGATTAGCAAAAAATTCAAAACAATTGATATAAAGGGATTAGAGTTTAACCCAATATTGAGAAAATGGAAAAGGTCAAATAATTTGTCAGTAAATTATATTATCTGCAGCACTAAAAGTTAGTTATCTTTATTAACCCAAGGTATACTTAATAAATCTATACCTTCATCTGCAAGCTCTTTTCTTTCTTGTAAAGTTGTAGTTCCATATATTGTTTTTTTATTTTTTTTATCGTAATAAATTTCCCTTACTCTTTTGCTAAAATTTTTACCTACGTACTCAAAATTTTTTTCAATATAGTTTCTTATTTTTAACAATTGATTTTTTTGATTTTTAAATTTTTTTTCTAAATCTTTTAAATCTTCTCTTTCTCTTGTAACTGAAATCATCGGGGACATAATTGTTTTTGTTATTTTCTTTGAAGAACAGAAAATACATTCTAGTAAATTTTTTTTACTTAGTTTCTCGTACTCCTTAGAATCAGAAAACCAACTTTCAAATTCATGATTTTTATTACATTTTAAATTGTACTTAATCATTTTTTAATTTCTGTAGTCTGCATTTATGCTTATATAATCATGAGTGAAATCACATGTATAGCATTTAAATGCATCATTACCTAGTTTTAAGTTTACCTCAATTTCAATTGAATCCCACTGCATATACTCTCTCAATTTTTTTTCATCATAATTTTCTGAAATTTTTCCATTTTCTGCAACCGTATAATCTCCAATTTTAATTTTTAGTTTCTTCACATCTACAATTTCTCCTGACTTACCTATTCCCATTACAATTCTACCCCAATTAGGATCTTCACCAGCAGTTGCAGTTTTAACTAATGGAGAATTAGCAATTGAAAATGCAATATTTTTGGCGCTTCCTAATGACTTGGCATTGATTACGTTAATCGTTAAAAATTTTTTAGCACCTTCTCCATCTACTACTACTTGTTTTGCAAGATTGAGACATAGCTTTTTTAGAGCTAGTTCAAATTTTTGAATTACTTTATCGTTTAATGATAAATTTTGTCCAATTTTTAATGATCTAGTTGAAAAAATTGAAACCATATCATTTGTGGATTGGTCACTGTCTACAGTAATTGCGTTAAAGGAATTTGCTACTGATCTTTTTAAAAGAGTCTTTAATAAATTTGAATTAATATCAGCATTAGTAAAAATAAATGATAACATAGTAGCTAAGTTTGGGGCAATCATACCCGAACCTTTAGCGATACCACAAATTCTGATTAATTCATCGCCAACAATTATTTCCTCATAAGCTACTTTGGGCTTGGTGTCAGTCGTCATAATTGATGATGCAATTTTAAGCCAGTACATTTTATTTTGATCACTTCTTAATTTATCTGCCAAATCTTGCAGTCTATCTTTAATTCTTTCTATTGGAAATTCTTCACCAATGACACCTGTGGAAGCAAATATTAAATCTTTAATCTTTACAGTTTCAGTAGTTCCTTTTTGAGATTTGGACTCCTTAATAGTTAAAATTCTTGATAAATTTTTTGCTAAAATATCGATACTCTCTTTTCCTTGCTTTCCAGTAAATGTGTTTGCATTCTTTGTGTTAACTAATAATCCTTTAATGATTTTTTTATGTGAATTATTGTTCCATGAAATAAATTCAGAAGTAATTGTATTAGTTGTAGTTAAAGTGGCATAGTTAGCACCTTTGCTGAAATAAAATAGCGCCAAATCATCTCTTCCATCTCCATATAAATCAGCAGATATTGATGACATTTCCATTCCATCAATTTTTTTTAAGTTTTGAAACTCCCCCATTTTTGATAATTTAGATTTATCTTTGAGGAAATTTTTGATGTTTATTGTCATAATTACTATTTAATTTAAATTATAAACACATATATAGAAGTAATATGAATTTATTTACAAGAACCTTTAGTAAGATATTTAAAAGCTCTAATCAACAAGAATTGGACAAAATTCAAAATCTTATTTTAGCTATTAATAATAAAGAAAATGAAACAAGATCATTGACCGAAAGTGATTTTAAAGAAAAGACAGCTAACTTTAAAAAAAAAGCTCAAAATGGCACTCTTAATATTGAGGAAATTATTCCAGAAAGCTTCGCTCTTGTTAGAGAAGCTGCAAGAAGGACTTTGGGAGAGAGACATTATGATGTTCAATTAGCTGGTGGTCTTATTCTTAATAAAGGAAAAATAGCCGAGATGAAAACTGGAGAGGGAAAAACTTTAGTTTCTACTCTTCCAGCCTATTTAAATTCTCTCAGTGGAAAAGGTGTCCATATTGTAACTGTTAACGATTATTTAGCTCAAAGAGATTCAGCGTGGATGGGTAAAGTTTATGATTATCTTGGAGTTTCAACAGGCTGTGTAATTAACAATTTGGAGGATAGTGAGAGAAAGAATAATTATGCTTGCGATATTACATATGCAACTAATAACGAGCTTGGCTTTGACTATTTAAGAGATAATATGAAATATGATTTAAGCGAAATGGTGCAAAGGAGTCACAATTATTGCATTGTGGACGAAGTAGATAGTATACTTATAGACGAGTCTCGAACACCTTTAATCATATCAGGCAAACTAGAAGATAAAACGACACTGTACACTACCGCTAATGAATTTATAAAAAATATTCATAAAAATGATTACGAATTAGATGAAAAAAATAAGAATGTAATTCTTAATGACACAGGGGTAAATAAAATAGAAAAATTAGCATTTCAAAAAAATATTTTAAAAAATAATAATTTTTATGATCCAGCTAATTTAGATCTTGTGCATCATGTAAATCAGGCTTTAAAGGCAAATTTAATATTTAAAAAAGATACAGATTACATTTTGAAAGAGGGGAAAGTTCAAATTATAGACGAGTTTACTGGTAGAGTTTTAGATGGAAGAAGATTTTCAGATGGCTTGCATCAAGCCATAGAAGCTAAAGAGAATGTGGATATTCAAGAGGAAAATCAGACACTAGCATCTATCACTTATCAAAACTACTTTAGACTTTACAAAAAATTAGCTGGAATGACAGGTACTGCAATGACCGAATCCGAGGAATTTTTTGACATTTATAAATTAAATGTCGTTTCAATACCAACAAATAAAAAAATGTCGAGAAAAGATTTTAATGATCAGATTTTTAGAACCGAAAAAGAGAAATATAATGCAATAACAAAAAAAATCTCAGAATGTAATTCAAAGGGACAGCCTGTATTGGTAGGCACAACTAGTATAGAAAAATCAGAAAAAATTTCAAATTTTCTAATCAAAAGTAAAATTAAACATAATGTATTAAATGCTAAACATCATGAAAATGAAGCTAAAATAATTGCTGAAGCAGGTAAAACTGGTGCAGTAACAATAGCAACTAATATGGCGGGAAGAGGAACTGATATTAAACTGGGTGGTAATAAAGATTTTTATAAAGAAGAATATAATAAATTAGATTTACATAAAAAAAATGAGTCAAAAGTAAAGGAATTGGGTGGGCTTTTTATAATTGGAACTGAAAGACATGAAAGCAGAAGAATTGATAACCAATTAAGAGGAAGGTCTGGTAGGCAAGGAGATCCCGGATCAACAATTTTTTATATTAGTTTACAAGATGAATTGATGAGAATATTTGGTGGTGACTCAATTGATGGAATGTTAAAAAAGTTAGGTCTTAAGGAAAATGAGTCCATTGACCACCCTTGGATTAATAAAGCTATGGAAAGGGCTCAGAAAAAAGTTGAGACAAGAAACTTTGATATAAGAAAAACTTTAATAAAGTTTGATGATGTAATGAATGATCAAAGACA
>MDSZ01219645.1_pt1 | contig 10689 bp, 10 predicted proteins | sample 811201 | NCBI WGS metagenome assembly MDSZ01 (sample SAMN05326647, study PRJNA326480) | marine metagenome | isolation source: seawater | place: Indian Ocean: North | collected 2010
TCGCGGAACTCTCGGGGATAGGGCTTTGCCACAGGAACATCCTTCCAGCGAGGACGAATCCTCACAGTTCAGATGTCAACCAAACTCGGGGCAGACCCTACTAACCGTCACCGTGTGGGGCCAGACACGCAGCCAGCCGCCTGGCCTCACACCCATCACGTCATCGTCACCGAGACCAACGGGAGCCGAAAGTTTTCCCCAGGTGATGATGCAAATTCCACATCACATACAGGTCGCAAAACATCTCGACTTAAGAGGTCAGGTGAGGGTAAATCAAGGAGCTAAGTCCGCTTGCAGGCGGAGAAGGGAGGAGCACATGAACCTCGAAAATGAATTAGCCGAAGAGTCTTACGGCAGCGCACCCACGTACGCAAACGCCCCGCAGTTGAAGCGTGGGCGACAGGCTCGCGCTACGGGCCGCCAGGGTCCGCATGACGAAGTTAAGCCTCTTCGCGCAGTCCTGTACTTGCGCGTCAGCAGCAAGCGCCAGGTATCTACCGATTTCGATCCCGAAGGGATCTCACTACCGGCCCAGAGGCTCGCGTGTGAGCAGAAGGCCCAGCAGCAGGGCTTCGAGATTGTCGACGAGTACGTCGAGCCCGGCCGCACGGGCACCGAGATGTCGAAGCGCGTTGCATTTCAGCAGATGCTTGCTCGTATTCGCGAGCAGCGCGATGTTGACGTCGTGCTCGTCTACAAGTTGTCCCGACTGCACCGGAACCGGTACGACGAAGCCAACACCATGATGACGCTGCAACAGCACGATGTGATCCTGGTCTCGGCTACTGAGCAGATCGATGCCACGCCCGTGGGCCAGCTGATGCAGGGCATCCTGTCCTCTTTCAATCAGTACAGGTCAGCAGAGGACGGCGCTGACATCAGGTACAAGCTGGGGGAGAAGGCGAGAAAGGGCGGCACGGTGTTTCGCGCGCCGCTCGGCTACGAGAACGTCGGCGTTCGCGTTGAGGATCGTGAGGTGCGCACCGTCCAGTTTGATAAGGAGCGGGCTCCACTCGTCGCTATCGCTTTCGACCTCTACGCCTCGGGGAAGTACAGCATCCCCGCACTGGTCGATGAGCTCACGGTGCGGGGGCTGACAACTCGAGCCACGAGCGCGCGCCCAGCGGGTCCGATCTCCGAGAACCAGTTACAGCGCCTCCTCCAGGACCCCTACTATCTCGGCTTGGTGCGTCTGAAGGATCAGGTCTACGAGGGGCGGCACGACGCCCTGGTGAATGGCGAGGTGTTCGCGCGGGTGCAAGAGGTGATCGCATCGCAGAGCACGGGGGAGCGCAAGCGCACGCACGACCACTACCTAAAAGGCAGCCTGTTCTGCGGGCGATGTTTCGACACGGACGGAACCGTCGGCTGGATGATCATGGCAAACGTCCGGGGGCGTGGCGGCGACTACCAGTACTTCTTCTGTCGGCGCCGTCAGGAGCATCTCTGCAACGCCCCCTACATCCAGCTTCCTCGTCTGGAGGATGCTGTTGTCCGCTTCTGGCGGAGGCAGCAGGTGACGGAAGCCTTTTCGAAGGCACTTCGGGAGGGCATCCATCGAACAGTGGATAACGACCAGCGGGCCACGCGGTCGCTGCACAAGCAGGTCAGTGCCAACTTGAAGAAGTTGGATACGCAGGAGCAGAACCTGCTCGATCTGGCTGCCGACGGGTTGGTCCCGCGTGCGACGATCCAGAAGCGAATAACCGCGATCACCAAGCAGCGCGCCATCATGACGGCCCAACTCGAAGATGTCGAACGAAAGCTCGCCGACGTTCTCGACTATATCGACGCTGCCTTGTCGTTGCTGGAGCGACCAGGTGAGGTCTACGCGAACGCCACCGACGAGATCCGCCGACTCATGAACCAGGCCCTATTCCGACGCATCTATGTCGAAGTGGATGAGGTCACGGGAGCAGAACTCAACGCGCCGTTCGACGCGCTCTTGGCCGCGGACGTCGCGTTCCAACAGCAAAGCACCCTCGCCAACGGCAAGGGTGCTTCAATGTCGGATGAATCGCGCGAAATCCTAAACATCGCTTTGAACGATATTTCGAGTAAGCGCAATATGGTGGGCCCGGTGGGGCTCGAACCCACGACCCGCGGATTAAAAGTCCGATGCTCTGCCGACTGAGCTACAGGCCCGTGTCCTCCAGCCTACTGGGACGCGCACGGCGCTCCGGCCGGTGCCGGGCAGACGAAAGCGACCGCTCGGACTCCGGCGAGTCCGAGCGGTCGCTGACATGAGTGACGCAGGCGTCAGTTGCTCGGCGGCATCAGCACCGTGTCGATGAGGTACACGGTTGCGTTGGCGGTGTGCACGCCACCGCAGATGACGGCGGAGTTGCCGTTGACGGTGAGGTTGCTGCCGCTGCCCGACACGGTGAGGGTCTGGCCCTCGACGGTCGTGTGGGTGCCGACGATCTGCGACGGCGGGATCTGACCGGCCACCACGTGGTAGGTCAGGATCTTCGTGAGCAGGTCGCTGTTGGTCTTGAGCGTGTCGATCGTGGCGCTGTCGATCTTCTTGAACGCGTCGTCGACAGGGGCGAACACGGTGAACTCGCTGCCGTTCAGGGTCGAGACGAGGTTCACGTTCGGGTTCAGCTTGCCGCTGACGGCCGCGACGAGCGTCGTGAGCAGCGGGTTGTTCGAGGCCGCGACAGCGACCGGATCCTGCGACATGCCCTGGATCGAGCCGGCGCCCGAGGGCACCGCCGACGCGTAAGCCGAGCAGCCGGGGCCGACGAGGTCGGCCGAGGGGTCCATCGTGGCGGATGCCATGGGGGTCGACGACGGCGTCGACATCGATCCCGAGCTGGTGGTGGAGCTCGAACATGCGGTCAGCGCGAGGGCGCCCGCGAACAAAAGCGCGACGCCGGAGATGACCTTGGACTTCGTGGTGAGCATGATTCCTCCGTGGTGAGGGGTGGGCCGGGGGGACCCGTGGGAGTGAACGACGCACCCGAGCGTTCCGGGGGCGTCCGCCGCGGTGCGACGTTCACCAAGCCGTTCGGGGCGGTCGCGGGATCGGATTGGACATCGATCAGATCCGGATGCCGCGGGCCGCCGCATCCGCTCACTCAGCGTGTTCGCGGGCAGCAGTTCCCATCCGAACGGGCGACGGGGCCGAAATGCTACCGACACGAAAGGGAGGTCGCCATGACCCTCGTCATCATCGGCCTCCTCGGCGGACTCATCACCGGCATCTCGCCGTGCATCCTTCCGGTGCTGCCGGTCATCTTCCTCACGGGAGGCGTGCAGGCCAGCGCCGCGACCGGCGACGAGGAGGTGCGCCCCGCCTCCCGCTGGCGGCCGTTCCTCGTGATCGCCGGCCTCGTGCTGAGCTTCACGGTCGTGACCCTCGTCGGGTCGCTGATCCTCGGACTGCTGAACCTGCCGCAGGACATCATCCGCTGGGTCGGCATCGTCGTGCTGATCCTCATCGGCATCGGCCTCATCGTGCCCCGGTTCGAGCGCATCCTCGAGAAGCCGTTCACCTGGCTTCCGCAGAAGGAGGTCACGAACCGGGGGAGCGGCTTCGGCGTGGGTCTCGCCCTGGGCGCGGTGTTCGTTCCGTGTGCCGGTCCCGTGCTCGCGGCGATCATCGTCGCCGGCTCCACCGGCCGCATCGGCGCCGACACGATCCTGCTGACCGTGTCGTTCGCGATCGGTGTCGCCGTGCCGCTGCTCGTCTTCGCGCTCGCCGGGCGCGCGGTCGTGCAGCGCATCCGCGCGTTCCGCACCCGCGAGCGCCTGCTGCGCATCATCGGCGGCTCCGCCATGATCGCGCTGTCGGTCGGGCTGGTGTTCAACGTGCCCCAGCTGCTGCAGCAGCTCGTGCCCGACTACACGTCGGGGCTGCAGCAGCAGCTCACCGACAACCCCGACGCGCAGAAGGCTCTCGCCCTCGGCGGCCTCGTCAACGACGAGAACAAGAACCTCGACAAGTGCACCGCCGGTGCCACCGAGCTCGAATCGTGCGGCACGGCGCCGAGCATCAAGGGCATCCAGCAGTGGTTCAACACCCCCAACGACCAGCCGATCACCCTCTCCCAGGAGAAGGGCAAGGTCGTACTGATCGACTTCTGGGCGTACTCGTGCATCAACTGCCAGCGCTCCATCCCGCATGTCGTCGCCTGGAACAAGGCCTACGCCTCGCTCGGACTCGAGGTCATCGGCATCCACTCGCCCGAGTACGCCTTCGAGAAGGACCCGGCGAACGTCATGGCCGGTGCCAAGAACTTCGGCATCACCTACCCGGTCGCCATCGACAACAACCTCGACACCTGGACCAACTACCGCAACCGGTACTGGCCCGCCCACTACCTGATCGACGCGCAGGGGGTGGTGCGCAACATCCAGTTCGGTGAAGGCAACTACGCCACCACCGAGAACCTGATCCGCCAGCTGCTCGTGCAGGCGAACCCGAACGTGCAGCTGCCCCCGCCCACCGAGGTGCAGGACACCACCCCGCAGGTCGGCTCGACCACGCAGGAGACGTTCCTCGGCGCGGCCAAGCAAGCCAACTTCGGCGGCGGCACCGCCTACGACCCGGGCACGACCACCTTCGCCTACCCCGACTCCCAGCCCGACGACTCGTTCGTCGTGCAGGGCAGCTGGAACCTGACCTCCCAGAGCATCACCCCCGGCACCGACCAGCCCGCCCAGGTGCGGCTGCGCTTCCACGCCGGCATCGTGCAGATGGTGCTCGGCGGCACCGGCACCGTCACCTACACGCTGCAGGGTGGCGTCACCCAGACCGTGCAGGTCAGCGGCACTCCCAACGCCTACCAACTGGTCTCCAGCGGAGCCGCCTCCGACGGTCAGCGCGTGCTGGAGGTGACCGTGTCGCCCGGCGTGCAGGCCTACTCGTTCACCTTCGGATGACGGTGATGACGGATGCCGCGGCCCGCGGTATCCGTCACCCGCCCCGTCCGCTGCGAGAGGAGTCCGTGAATGTACGGCATGCTGGTCGACATGGTGATCGACGGCGCTGACGTCCCCGACGAGGGTCCCGTCGTCGACCGCATCGCCGAGTTGCTGGTGGCGACCGCCGGCGGCGACCAGGGCGCGTTCGCCGAGCTGTACGACGCGCTGTCGTCGCGGGTGTTCGGTCTGATCCTGCGCGTACTCGTCGACCGGTCGCAGAGCGAAGAGGTGCTGCAGGAGGTCTTCCTCGAACTGTGGCAATCCGCCGGGCGGTTCGTTCCGAACAAGGGACAAGGCCGCACGTGGGTGATGACCATCGCCCACCGCAGAGCCGTCGACAGAGTGCGCGCATCGCAGTCGAGCAGTGACCGGGACACCCGAGCCGGGCTGCGGGAGATCGCGGTGCCGCACGCCGACGTCGCCGAGCAGATCGAACTGAAAACCGACGCCGAACGTGTGCACGAGGCGCTGCGTTCCCTTCCCGAGGCGCAGCGCGAAGCGCTCACTCTCGCCTACTTCGGCGGCTACAGCCAGAGTGAGGTGGCCGCCCTCGTGGGTGCACCGCTCGGCACCATCAAGACACGAATGAGAGACGGGCTCGCCCGACTCAGACAGGAGATGGGGGTGACCCCGTGAACGAGAACGACTTCGCCGAGCTGTCGGCGGCCCGCGCCCTCGGTGCTCTCTCGCCCGACGAGCAGCGCGCCTTCGACGAGGCGCTCGCGTCGCACCCCGAGTGGGCTGCCACCGTTGCTGCCGACGAGGCGGCCGCGGCCGCACTCGCCGACACCGTGACGGATGTCGCGCCCCCCGCCGACCTGCGCGCCTCGCTGCTCGCCCGCATCCAGGACCTTCCGCAGCACTCCGACGCGGATGCCGCGGCCGACGCCCCGCCCGCGCCGTTCACGTTCGTCACACCGAGCGTGGAATCGGTGCGGTCGGCCCCGATCGCGAACGCGCGGCGGGCACGCCGCATCCTCTTCGCCCTCGCCGCGAGCATCGCCCTGGTGGTCGCGATCGGCATCGGCGGCACGATGATCGCCGGGCAGCTGAACCCGAAGCCCGCGGCGGTCGTCGCGCTCGAGAAGATCGAGTCGGCACCGGATGCCGCCAGCGCCCAGGCGGGCGTCACCGGCGGTGGCACGGCCACCCTGCACTGGTCGTCCTCGCTCGGGCAGGCCGTGCTCGTCTCGTCGGGCATGGCGAGCCTCGCAAGCGACCGAACCTATGAGCTCTGGTACCTGCGAGACGGCGTGCCGACCGCGGCGGGCACGTTCGATGTGTCGGGCGGGTCGGCGACCGCGCAGCTGCGCGGCGGGTTCCAGGCGGGCGACATCGTCGCCGTGACGGTGGAGCAGCAGGGCGGCTCGGCGACCGGCCAGCCGACGACGAAGCCTGTGCTCGCGATCGAGACGCCGGCCTGACGCACTCCGGCGGTGCGCGCCCGGGGAGACCGGCGTCACCGGCGCCCCGTGCGCGCCCGGCATCACCGGCCCTCGCAGCGCTAGCGTGAACGGGTGACCCCCCGCGCGCAGACCCCCGAGGTGCTCGCGCGCCTGCGACGGGCGCGCGACCTGATGGACCGCTCGTACGCCGAACCGCTCGAGGTCGCGATCATGGCGCGCGAGGCGTTCATGTCGACCGCGCACTTCTCCCGTGAGTTCCGCGACGCGTACGGGGAGACACCGTACGGCTACCTGATGACGCGCCGCATCGAGCGCGCCATGGCGCTGCTGCGGGCGGGGACGACGGTGACCGATGCGTGCATGCGGGTGGGGGCGACATCCCTCGGGTCGTTCAGCGCCCGGTTCACGCGGCTTGTCGGCGAGACGCCGAGCGCCTACCGGGCCCGCGATCACGCCGCCACCGAGGACATCCCGGCCTGCATGGCGCGGGTGCTCACCCGCCCCACCCGGTTCGTCTGATCGCGCACCGCGTCCCGGTCGCCGACGTTGCCGGGTGAGCAGGATCAGAGAAGCGGATGCCGCCTCCCGCCCGTAGCGTGGAGGCCATGACCTCGATCTCGCTCCGCTTCTTCCCGATCACTGCCGACGACATCGACGCCGGCATCGCGTTCTACCGTGACGGACTCGGCCTCGAGCTGCGCAACAACGTCGCCGCGGGTGACTTCCACTGGGTCACGCTCGGCGTGCCCGGCACCGACGTGGCCGTGGTGCTCTCCGAGCCCGGTGCCGGCCGCTCGCCCGACGACGCCGAGGCACTGCACCGGCTCGTCGCGAAGGGCGCGATCGGCCCGATCGTGTTCGAGACCGACGACCTCGACGGCGTGTTCGCCCGCCTCACCGCCCTCGGCGCCGACCTCGTGCAGGAGCCGACCGACCAGCCGTGGGGGCCGCGCGACGCCGCATTCCGCGACCCGGCCGGCAACCTCATCCGCATCAACCAGGCCGGCTGAGCCGGCGGGCGGTGCGGCCCGGGAGGCGCCCCTCGCCCCGTACCCTGGACAGGTGAGCGACGATCCCCGGCCGTACCACAAGCCCGTGCGCCGCCCCGCCGAGCTGTTCGACCGGCTCTACTCGGGCGACGACCCGGCCGAGGTCTCGCGCATCGCCCACTCGACCGCCGCCGCACTCCTCGCGCGCGTGCGCGAGGACCCCGACGTCGACGTCGTCGAACGCCTCGTCGCGTTCACCGACCGTCACGGCATCGACGACATCGCCGATCTGTGGTCGCGTGCGCCCGCTCGATCTCTGCCCGGCGCGCTCTGGCGGCTCTATCTGCTGCAGCTCATGATCCACGACGACCCGCGCACCGCGGCGTTGCTGTTCGAGCGCGGACGCCTGGCACGTTCCGGAGCCGACGAGGTGGTCGCCGGAGCGCCGACCCCGGCCGGCCCGGACGAGCTCGTCACCCTCATCGACACGATCCTGCGGGGGCTGTTCCAGGGTGACTTCGCGGTCGCACTCGAGCGGGCGGCATCCTTCTGTCGCATCGTCGCCGCCGGTGCGGTGCAGCTCGCCGACGACCACGACGTCGCGGAGCCGGCGCGCGCGAGCGCCTTCACGACGCGGGCGCTGCGCCTCGACACCTACGCGGAGGACCTCTCGGGCGCGGCGGCGCTCTGGCGCCGCGACGCGCTCGCCTGAGTAGCGCTCGGGCGCCGCGACGCGCGGGACGGGCGGCGCTTCGGCGCCGCGACGCTCGCTCCTGAGTCACGCCCTCGCATCGCGACGCGCCCGACCGGGCGGCACCCGCACGCAGGAAGAGAAGAACCGAGCCGCAGAAACGCCTCTCGGCGCAAGGCCGCTCGCAGCGGCAGATATTGGAGCCCGGGGTTACTGCGGCCCGGCCGGTCCAGTGTAACGGAGCGCCCCCGCGCGGCATTCCCGCGTCATCCGCCCGGGCGCGTCGCCGTCGCGCGCGTAGGCTCGCAGCATGACCTGGCGTTTCGCGCTCATCATCGAGCCCGTGGCATCCGATGACCCCCGCACCGACTTCGACACGACCTTCGCGCCCGTCGACGCCTCGGCCCCCGCCCTCAGCATCGGCGAGCTCAGCACCCAGCGCGGAGACGGCATCTTCGAGTCGATCGGTGTCGTCGACAGGCACCCGCAGGAGGTCGAGGCGCACCTGGCGCGGCTCGCGCACTCCGCGGAGATCTGCGACCTTCCGGTGCCGAAGCTCGCCCAGTGGCGCGCCGCCGTGGCCCGCGCGGCGGCGCAGTGCCCGGAGGGCGAGGCGGTCATCAAGCTCATCCTGAGTCGCGGCATCGAGCACGGCCCGACCCCGACCGCGTGGGTGACCGCGTCGGCCGCGCCCGACTATGCCCGCCCGCGCGCCGAGGGCATCTCGGTCGTCGTGCTCGATCGCGGGCTCGACCTCGCCGCACCCGCCCGCGCCCCCTGGCTGCTGCTCGGTGCGAAGACGTTGTCGTATGCGACCAACATGGCGGCGCTGCGCGAGGCGCACCGACGCGGCGCGGATGACGCCGTCTTCGCCACGTCCGATGGATTCCTGCTCGAGGCGCCGACCGCGTCGCTCGTGCTGCGCCGCGGCGATGTGTTCGTGACCCCCGAGCCCGCCGCCGGCATCCTGCACGGCACCACCCAGCTGAGCCTGTTCGCCCACCTCGCCGAGCGGGGGTTCACGACCGCCTACGAGACCCTTCCGACGGCGGCCCTCGCCGACGCGGATGCCGCGTGGCTCGTCTCGAGCGTCCGCCTCGCGGCCCCGATCACGGCCGTCGACGGCCGGGCTCTCCCGCATGATGCGGCTTTCACGGCCGAGCTGAACGCCTACCTGCTCTCGCCGCGCGACTGAGCCGCGGCATCCGGGTGTGCGGCATCCCGGGCTGACGCGGTACGCCCCATCGATCCTTTGCCCGCCGCGACTGAGCGGCAGCATCCGGGCGTGCGGCATCCGCGCCGCGGCATCCCGGCCCGGCCGCGGCATCCGGGCGTTCTCGGTCCCGGGTGACGCGCCACAACCGTGTGCGCGCCGGTCTTCAGGCTGACGCGCCAGACCGTGTGCGACGCCGGCTTTCGGCGTGTCTCGCACCCCGCAGCGTCGGAACTTCTCGATGGCACCCCGCGACTGCGCTCGGCGCGGCGGGGTGTCGGGAGAAAGTTCCGACGTTGTGATGATCGCAGCGGGTTGTCGACGCCTACCGGCGTGCGTCGCAGGTCGATCACCCCAGGCCGAGCGCGCCGAGGATCGCGCGTTCGACGAGGTCCCAGTCGTGCACGATCAGGGCGTAGTCGAACCGTAGTGTGCGGTATCCCCAGGCGGCGGATGCTGCGTCTCGAACGAGGTCGTGGTGTCTCCGTTCGGCGCCCGCGTGGTTCTCGCGCCCGTCGGCTTCGACGATGAGGCGTCCGTCAATGAGAAGGTCGACCCGTCCGACACCGAGGACGGAAACCTGGGCGCGCACGTCGAGCTGCCAGTGCCGCAATCGCCAGCGGATCAGCGACTCCAGCCCGCTGTCGGCATCGTCTCGCGCGAACGCGATCGCCTCGCGGGCTCGGTCGTTCGTGCGCTCGTGCAGCCAGGCGAGATCGTGCGGCGCGACGAGTCCGAGGCGCAGGGAGGACTCCAGGGCGACGAAGAACTGCTCCGTTCCCGCGCAGCGATCGATCTCCCTGAGCACGCTCCGCGCTGTCGCCCGCGGGGTCGGCGCGTCGCCCCAGTGCACGATCGTGTCGGCTTCGATGATTGTGGGGGTGCGGCTGTGGTGGCCACAGCGCAGGTGGAGGTGGTCGTCGTCGCTCAGCACCCAGATCCCGAGGTGGCGAGCCGCGCTGATGCACGCGAGCCGGCCTCCCGCCCGCGCAGCGCGACGCACATCGTCGCAGCTCGACGGTGTCGCGAACACGCCTCGCCGCAGGCGGATGAGCTCGCCCGTCTCGAGCGCACGTTCGATGCGGGTGCGTGAGTAGCGCAGCGCGCGAAGCTGCGCGCTCGTTCGCACCGCCGTCCTCTCGTCGCACACATGGCCATGGTGGGCGCACATCACGTCGTGAGTGTCCGAGCAGCGCGGCATCCGTGGATCGTCGGTGGCCTGCGGGCATGGGGGAGGGGACGTCACTCCACACTCCGTCGGAAGTTCTGCGCGACACCCCGCCCTCGTCATGCGCGACCCGGCGAGTCGGCCACAACTTCCGACATTGCGCAGGGAGGGAGGCGGCGACGAGAGAGGGAGGGGGAGGGGAGGGGGAGGGGACAGTGAGAGCGACGGGAAAGGGTGAGGGGAGACGGGGCGTGGCGAGACGGGGCGTGGCGAGACGGGGCGTGGGGAGA
>MDSZ01111268.1_pt1 | contig 10688 bp, 15 predicted proteins | sample 811201 | NCBI WGS metagenome assembly MDSZ01 (sample SAMN05326647, study PRJNA326480) | marine metagenome | isolation source: seawater | place: Indian Ocean: North | collected 2010
AAAAAACTTGTTGATGAGAAAATGAAATAATGAGTAAAACTAATCAAAGAATACCAGGGGTATTCCTTCTACCTAATATTATTACAACTGCTGCGCTATTCAGTGGCTTTTATTCTATTATTTCATCCATCAATGGTGATTATACTTTTTCCGTTATAGCAATATTGATAGCGATGATTTTAGATGGGCTAGATGGTAGAATAGCTAGATTAACAAATACTCAAACAGAATTTGGAGCATATTATGATAGCTTATCTGATTTGCTTTGTTTTGGAGTAGCTCCTGCAATATTCATTTATATTTGGAGCTTATCATCTTTTAATGATTTTGGTTGGCATTGGTCTAAAATAGCTTGGATATTGTCATTTATATACACTGCAAGCGTTGCTTTAAGACTAGCAAGATTTAATTCTAAACTTCATGTACAAGATAAAAAGTATTTTCTGGGACTTGCCAGTCCTGCATCAGCTGCTGTCATAATTTGTTATGCTTGGGTTGTAATAGATGCTGGTTTAAATGTTGAATCATTTAAATGGCTTAGCTTAGCTCTATTGGTATTATTATCTATTCTTATGGTGAGTAATATAACTTATTATAGCTTCAAAGATATCAACTTAAGACAAAAAGTTCCTCATATTTCATTATTTATAATTGTTATAGCTTTCTCATTCATATCATTTGATCCGCCATTAGTATTGCTTTCTTTTTTTTCTATCTATGCATTATCTGGACCATCTTTACTTTTGTTGAGATTATTTCGAAAAAGAAATTTGGGTGTAAGAGAACGTAGGTCTCATTAATAAAATACTTGCAAATTAAGTAGTTTAATATAGTCTTTACTTATGACTATTAGATTCACTCTTTATAATTACCTAACTCTGTCAGTACCTCTAAAACTGAGCTAATCAGCTCATCTATTACAAACTAAAAATAAGATGAACGAGAATAATTTAATAATTTTTGATACTACACTTAGAGACGGAGAACAGAGTCCAGGTGCTTCCATGGATATGGATGAAAAATTGCAAATCGCGCATGCCTTAGAAGAACTTAATGTTGATGTAATTGAAGCAGGATTTCCAATAGCAAGTCATGGTGACTTTCTAGCAGTATCAGAAATTTCAAACTCTATAAAGAATTCATCCGTCTGTGCTTTAGCAAGAGCACTCGATAAAGATATTAATAAAGCTGCTGAAGCGTTAAAAAATGCTAAAAAACCTAGAATACATACATTTATTGCTACATCACCTATTCATATGGAAAAAAAATTAAAAATGTCTCCCACGGAGGTAATTTCATCTGCAACTAGTTCTATTCAATTAGCTAAATCATTTGCTAAAGATGTTGAGTTCTCTCCAGAAGATGCTGGAAGGTCTGAATTAAATTTTCTCTGTGAAGTTATAGAAGCTGCAATTGATGCCGGAGCAAATACAATAAATATACCAGATACTGTTGGATATAATATGCCTCATCAGTTTGGCTTATTAATAGAATCTTTAATAACAAAAATAAGTAATTCAGACAAAGCTGTATTCTCTGTTCATTGTCATAATGATCTTGGTTTAGCAGTCGCAAACTCTTTATCTGCTGTTCTTAATGGTGCGCGACAAGTTGAATGTACAATCAATGGTCTCGGTGAAAGAGCTGGAAATGCAGCACTTGAAGAAATTGTCATGACTGTCAGAACAAGAAGAGATATTTTTGATTGTGATACAAATATAGATTCGACTAAAATTATGAAAGCATCAAGATTAGTGTCTGGAATAACAGGGTTTCCCGTTCAGCCAAATAAAGCAATTGTTGGTAAGAATGCATTTGCGCATGAGTCTGGTATCCATCAAGATGGTGTTATTAAATCAAGAGAGACTTATGAGATAATGAAAGCAGAGGATATTGGCCTTGTCAGTAATAAACTAGTTTTAGGCAAACATTCTGGAAGAAATGCTTTCAAACAAAAAGTTGTAGATTTAAATGTTCTTCCAAAGTCAAGTCTTGAATTTGATGAATTATTTTATAGATTTAAAGATTTAGCAGATAAGAAACATGAAATTTTTGATGAAGATATTGTTCAGCTAGCAACCAATATTGACTTCAAGGCGCATAATATTATTTTTAAACATATGAGCGTTATTTCAGAGACAGGAAAAAAACCATCAGCAAATATCACACTAGAGATTAATGGAAAAACAGAAATGGCGCATTCATCAGGAGACGGCGCAGTTGATGCAGCATACAATGCTATTGAGAAAATTGTGAAGAGTCAAACAGAGCTATTATTATACTCAGTAAATAATATAACCTCAGGGACAGATGCGCAGGGAGAAGTTACAGTAAGAATTAAAAAAGATAACAGCATCTATAATGGCCATGGAGCAGATACAGATATTGTAAAAGCATCTGTGTTAGCGTTAATTAACGCTTTGAATAAATATATTCAAAACCCAAATCTTGATATGTCAAAAAAAAGAGGAGTCTGATTTGTCTCTAGATAAAGAGTATTTAATTGAGATGGGAATTGATGCTGAATGGTATTATTCCCCACATCACAAAAAAATAAATTCTTATAATTTATCAACCAATGACTTTTTCTTATTTAAAGAAACTGTTTCGAACTGTCAAAATTGTAATCTTAGTGAAACAAGAACAAACGTGGTATTTGGAGGCGGTGATCATAATGCTGATATAATGTTTGTTGGAGAAGCCCCTGGTAGCGAAGAAGATAAATTAGGAATTCCTTTTATAGGTAGAGCAGGGAAACTACTTGATGAAATTTTATTTTATTTAGGAGTAGACCGAGATAAGTCATTTATTACCAATACCGTAAAGTGTAGACCTCCAGAAAACCGCAACCCAAAATTAAATGAGATATCTAAATGTAAACATCATCTACTAAAGCAAATTAATTTTATCAATCCAAAAATTATTGTTCTTTTGGGAAAAGTAGCAGCAAATAGTATCCTGCAGAACGCAACATCTATGAATGATATGAGAAAGAAAATACATAAAGACAATGATTATGATGTACCTTTTTTTGTCTTATATCACCCTGCTTATTTACTTAGGAGTCCTCTGCAAAAAAAGAATTTATGGGAAGATTTAAAGATTTTGGAGAATTATATTAAAAATGGCTATAGCACCAATTGATACGATAAATATTAGAGAAATTTATCCTTCTGATGTAAGTGAAATATATCAAATAGAGCTATTAACTTACGATTTTCCATGGTCTTCATCAATATTCAGAGACTGCATAGAAAACAAATATGATTGCTATTTGGCACTTAACGGTTTTAGGGTGGTTGGTTACATTATTGCAAAAATTACGCCAATGGAAAGCCACATACTTAATCTAACAATACACGATGATTATAGAAGATTCGGAGTAGCATCGAGCTTCTTGGACCTTATTATAGATAAAGCAGTACTTTTTAAAAGTAATTCTATTCTTCTAGAAGCTAAAGTTACAAATACTGCAGCTAAAAATCTATATAGTAAATATGGTTTCAAAATTATAGGACTAAGAAAAAATTACTATAGAGTTATAGACGGTAGAGAAGATGCAGTCATATTCAGAAAGGACCTAAGTTAAAATTCATCTGGAGTTTTAGCTATGATGGATAGAGCATGAATTTCTGTTTTCATAAGATCATCTAATACCTCATATATCAATCTATGTCTGTCGATTAATGTCTTACCTTTGAAAATGCTAGAAATAATAATAACTTTAAAATGACCACCTTTTTTTGCGCCTTCATGCCCAATATGAAGATGGCCTTCATCTATAATATCCATTTCCGTAGGTTGAAGTGATGATAACTTGTCGTTAATCATTTTAATTCTTTTTTTAGACATATTAGCTAATATATAATTAAGTAATAACAATACGTCAATTTATAGTTTTATGCTACTATATAAATAGTACTATTTTTGATTAAATGAGTAAAAGAGTGATTTTTTCTGGCGTTCAGCCAACTGGTGAAATACATTTAGGCAACTATCTTGGTGCAATTAAGCAATTCGTTAATTATCAAGAGGATTACGATAGTATTTTTTCTATTGTAGATCTTCATGCTATAACTATTTGGCAAGATCCTAAGCAACTTCTTGATAATGTCCATAAAGTTTTATCTATCTTTATAGCATGCGGATTAGATCATGAAAAGAATATTATTTTTAATCAATCCCAAGTACCCGAACATACCCAATTAGCGTGGTTACTGAGCTGTACAGCAAAAGTAGGATGGCTCAATCGAATGACTCAATTTAAGGATAAGGCAGGCAAGAATAAAGAAAACGCATCGATAGGATTGTACACTTATCCTATATTGATGGCCGCTGATATTATGTTATACAAAGCCACACACGTTCCAGTGGGCGATGACCAAAAACAACATCTTGAGCTAGCAAGGGACATAGCTCATAAATTTAATACAGATTATAAAACTGATTTTTTTGTTCTTCCTGAACCATTATTCAGCTCTGATTCAACAAGAATTATGAGCTTAAGAGATGGGACTAAGAAAATGAGTAAATCTGATATTTCAGATTATTCAAGGATATTGATGACAGATGATAATGATGCGATATCTTTAAAGATTAAAAAAGCTAAAACAGACTCTATGCCTATGCCAGTTAATTCAGAAGATAGTTCTAAAAGACCAGAAATAAATAACCTAATAAGTATTTATTCAAGTTGTTCAGGTTTATCTAAAGATAAAGTTATTGAGCAATTTGCGTCAAAAGAAATATCTTATTTCAAAGAGGAACTATCACAAGTAGTAACCTGTTTAATTCAACCAATTTGCGATGAGGCTAAAAAACTTTATATGGATAAGGAATTTCTGAATCAGGTACTCTCACTTGGAGCAATAAAAGCCAGACAAATTTCTCAAAATACAGTCTCCGATGCATATAAAATTACAGGTATGATTTAAATTATGAATGATATTGTAAATTCTGAAGATATAAAAATTAAAGGAGAATTATTTACTGATATACCCGATGATTTATTTATACCACCTGATGCTTTGAGAATAATTCTTGAGGAATTTGAAGGGCCTCTAGATTTACTACTTTATCTTATAAAAAAACAAAATATTGATATCGTTGATATACCTATTTTGCCGATCACTAATCAATATGTTCAATATATTGAGATGATGAGACAAATGCAATTTGATTTAGCATCGGATTATCTTGTTATGGCAGCAACTTTAGCAGAGATAAAATCTCGCATGCTAGTTCCTTCTGTTCAGACAGATGATGAAGAGGATGATCCTCGTGCAAATCTTATCCAAAGATTGATGGAATATCAGAAATATAAAGACTTATCGACAAAAATTGATGGAGTTCCAAGATCTAATAGGGATTACTTTGTTATTTCAGGAATTCATGCTGAATTGAATACGAAACAAAATCTTCCAAAAATAGAACTTTCTCATCTTCACAATGCTTTCCTTGATGTTCTTAAGCGCGCAGAGATTAATGCATCTCATGTCATAGAAACCGAAGTTTTATCTGTCCGAGAGAGAATGATTGAAATACTGGATAAAATCAAAGAAAAAAATATGATTAATTTTTATGACTGCTTTGACCTAAAAGAGGGAAGATTAGGTGTCATAGTAACATTTTTGGCAATACTTGAAATGGTTAAAGAAAACTTTATAGATATTTCCCAAAACGAAAAATTTTCAATAATTTATTTACAACGTAAATCCGATGAAGAATAATAAGCTAGAATTAGTTGTTGAAAGTGCACTTATGAGGTCTAGTGAGCCACTCACAGTTCAAATGCTGATTAACTTATTTGAAAAAGATAAGCCATCTAAAAACCAAATAGAAAAAGTTATTGATAATCTCAATAATCACTACAGTGATCGATCATTCGAAATAGTCCAAGTGGCAAGCGGTTACCGTATTCAAGTAAGAAGTGGCTTTGATGAATGGTTGATAAAACTAGATAAGCAAACAACATCAAGGTATTCTAGAGCATTCCTTGAGACACTTGTAATAATTGCTTATAAACAACCCGTTACTCGAGGTGATATTGAATTCATCAGAGGCGTAGCCGTGAACCCACAAATTATCAGAAATCTTATTGAATTTGAATGGATCAAGGTTGTGGGCCATAAAGAGACTCCAGGAAGACCTGAATTATTATCGACAACTAAAAAATTCTTAGATTATTTTAACATGAAGACATTATCTGAGTTGCCGTCAATTAATGAAAATCAAAACTAATATCTACTCTTTTAATCTCGGCATAAGCATAACTAGATTACATGGTTTAGTTTTACTATTTAATTGATGTGTGATTATCTCACACCATGCTGTTTTACATGCATCTATTGAACCAGGGAGTACAAAAATAAATTTAGAATTTGCAACACCAGCAAGAGCTCTTGTTTGTAAACTTGAAGTTTTGATTTTAGTGTATGAAATTGATCTAAATAATTCTCCAAATCCCTCTATTTCTTTATCTAGTAATACTCTAACCGCTTCTGGAGTACCATCAGATCCAGTTATACCTGTTCCTCCACTTATTATTATCGCATCAATTTTTGAATCAACTATACATGAGGATGCAATTGATCTGATTTGATATATATCATCTGGTACAATTACTTTATTTATTACCTTGTGACCATCATTAACTATGAGTTTTTTGAGTAATTTTCCAGATTTATCAGTACTAGCAGTCCTAGTATTAGAAACTATAATTATTGATAAATTTAATTTTTTCATGTTAACTAGATTTTAACATAAAGAAAAATTACATTTCAAAGTATATGCATAGAATACAAAAGATTATGTCAATGCTCGGATTAGTTTCACGACGTGATGCTGAAAAATTAATTAATTCTAAAAGGATCTATGTAAACGGAAAAATTGCAGAAATTGGACAACAATTATACATTGGTGATATTTTAAAATTTAATCAGAAAGAGTATTTAATAAATAATGCTCTTTTCTCGAAAGAAGTTGAATTAATTGCATATCATAAAAAATGCGGGGAAATAGTAACTAAAAAAACTTCAAAAACTAAAAATACGGTTTTTGATAAACTACCATTTTCTTCTACCAAATGGATTAATATTGGTCGATTAGATGTAAGTTCTTCTGGATTAATTCTTTTTACAAACAGTGGTGATTTAGCAAATAAGCTTATGCATCCATCATCTATGATTAAAAGATCATATCATGTAATGATAGATGGTGTGATGAATAAAAAAGATATAGCAGAGTCTATATCTGGAGTTGATATTGGTAGAAATGAGACAGGTCAATTTATTGATATCAAATATAAGAAGAAAGAGAGTACATATAAAGTTATATTAGCTACAGGGAAAAATAGGGAGATTAGAAGAACCTTTAAAACCCTAGGCTATCAAGTAAGAAAATTACATAGGATACAATATGGAGATGTAGTTTTAGGTGATTTAGCTCCGGGAAAAACGCGTATAATAACTAAGAAAAAATCTAAGTTATTTCTTTATTAATACATATGTTGCTCCACTTCCTCCATCTTTAAGTTCAGCCTGACAGAAAGCTAATACAATACTGGTATTTAATAAGAATTTTCTTACCATCGCTCTCATTGGGCTATTATTATTTGTATTATGGTGACCCTTGCCATGTATAATCTTTAAGTATTTAGTTTTTCCAAAATTATTATTAAAAAAAATATTCAAAGCATTTAGCCCAGATAGAGTAGAATTCTCATTGTGTAAGTCGATATATTCAAAATTTAAACATTTTGTATGCATTTTTTGTAAACTTAGATATTGTTTATGACTTATACTATCTTTCTTAAATTCACTGTAATTCATATAATCTTCTAGATTATCAAGGCTAATGATTGTTTCTACAAATTGTGATCCAACAGATAATTGAAAATCATCATTGCGTATTTCACTTTTTTCCTTAATAAACTGATCTGAATCATGGCTGGATTCCTTAAGAGACTCTTCAAAAAGTTTACCAAATTTTGATTTATTGTGTTTACTCATAATGTGATAATTAAGTTTATTTTCTTGTATAATAATGATTATACAATTATGAGCAACAAAAATATTTTTTTATTATCAAATGATGATGGATATAAGTCTAAAGGTATCCAGCAACTCAGGAACTTTTTATTAATTTATGGAGAAGTAATATTAGTTGCACCAAAAGATAATAAAAGCGCCTGTAGCAGTTCACTTTCAGTCAACAAAAAAATAAAAATCAGAGAGATAAATGATAGGGAATATGTAGTTCATGGTACATCAGCAGATTGTGTAAATGTAGCTACCAGAGGTTTTTTATCTAAACAACCAGACTATGTTGTCAGCGGAATAAATTTTGGAAGTAATATGGGAGACGATGTGGTTTATTCGGGTACAATCGGTGCAGCAATTGAAGGTAGATTTTGTAGAAATTTATCTATAGCTATCTCTATTGCGAAGAAGGAACCAAGGTATTTTGATGATATTTTAGATAAATTAGATCTATTCTTTCCAGATTTACTCAAAACTAAAGTTTCTTCTGACGTCATTAATGTGAATATTCCAGATATACCTCTCTCAAAAATCAAAGGAATTAAGTATACAAGATTAGGTAAAAGAAAAATTTCAAAAAGAACTGATATTATAAAAAACAATAATATTATTACAGCTGAGATTGGCGATGTTGGAAGTCCTCAATCATATGATAAAGATACAGACTTTAATGCTATAAAGTCTGGATATATCTCTATTACACCGATAACTATTGATATGACAGATTATAAGACTCTCATAAAATTTAAAAAATGAATGAAACAATCAATCATAAGAAAGCTTATCTCATCAACTTGCTTAAAAAAAGAGGAATTAATAATGAGAGTGTTCTAAAAATAATAAGTGAAGTATCCCGAGAATATTTTCTTGATGAGGCTTTCAAACATAGAGCATATGATGACGATGCACTTCCTATTGGACATAATCAAACTATTTCATCACCTTATATTGTTGCAAAAATGTCACAAATAATTATTGAGGAAGACAAGATGAACAAAGTATTAGAAATTGGCACTGGTTGTGGTTATCAGACAATAATATTATCTCATTTATTCAAGAAGGTTGTCAGTATAGAAAGAATCAAATCACTTCATTTAAGAGCAAAAAATATTATTTCAAGATTTAATAGATCGAATATTAATTTACTTTTTGGTGACGGATATGAGGGATCTAAACTTGAGTCTCCATATGATGCAATTATCATTACTGCAGCCCCTAATGAAATTCCCAGTAAATTAATACAACAATTAAAAATTCATGGTAGAATGATTCTGCCTTTAAATAGAAATGGTAAACAAATTTTATTAAGAATCAAAAATACACCAAGAGGCTTAATTGAAAAAGAAATTGACGATGTTTTGTTTGTTCCAATGCTCAGAGATCTGGTTGAATGATAATGAGAGAATTTATAGATAATATTATCAAATTTCAATCGAAAACTTTATTAGCATTTATAAGTTTTATAGAATCTATTTTTTTTCCTATACCCGCTGATATTTTATTAATCCCTATGGTACTTAAAACTCCATCAGCATGGAAATACCTAGCATTCATTACGACTCTCTCATCTATCATAGGGGGAGTAGTTGGTTATTTACTGGGAGTCTTTCTTTTTGAAGAAATCTATCCCTATATAACTGAACTTGGATATGATGATACATTTAAAATTGTTCAATCACTTTTTATCGAATATGGTATTCTAATTTTATTCATATCAAGTTTCACACCACTACCTTATAAAATTTTTGTGATTGCTGCAGGATTTTTATCAATCAACTTAATTCTCTTTATTGTAGTATCTTTTATAGGTCGAGCATTGAGATTTTTTCTCGTATCGTATGTTACTAAAGAATATGGTCAGCAAATACTTAATATTATTAATAAATATTTTCTTTATATAGCAGCAGTAATAATAATTGGATATATTATATATATTAAACTATAAGACATGCGATAGCCTTTCTCTGTTCAGAGATTAAAATATTAAATGTTTTGCACGCAGATTCTGTAGTCATTATTTCTACCCCAATACTATTTGATGTAAAATACTCAATAAATTCCTGGGTCGGTAAAATCTGTTTATTACCACATCCAATAATAATAATATCTGGATTATGTGTTACCAAAGTATTATAACTATCAAGATTAAACAGCTCTGATTTTTTAATATTCCATGGTCTAATTTTATCATAAATTATGATATTATCTGTATACTCGTTATCACCAATGATAATTGATTTTTCTGTGAAAGATTTTATATAAAATTTCGATAAATTCTTTTGTAATGTTAACTCCATATATGAATTATATGACATTTAATGCTAATATATAATTTTTTATGATATGGTTTTCAAATGATTAGAATAGGATTATGCGGTTTTGGGACAGTAGGACAGAGTCTGGTCAGACATTTGCTTGATCATAAAAAAATTATTTCTAAAAAAATCTCCTCAGAATATGAAATTATATATATTGCTGATAGATCTATTGATAAAAAAAATTATCCGAAACATATCAAAGTTACAAAAAATATCATGGATCTAGCTAATCCTGATAAAGTTGATATTCTTGTTGAATTAATAGGTGATGAAAACAAAACTTACCCGCTTATAAAACAAGCTATAAAGAATAAAATCAATATTGTTACTG
>MDSZ01225161.1_pt1 | contig 10688 bp, 14 predicted proteins | sample 811201 | NCBI WGS metagenome assembly MDSZ01 (sample SAMN05326647, study PRJNA326480) | marine metagenome | isolation source: seawater | place: Indian Ocean: North | collected 2010
CGAGTAATAGAATCAAGAAGAATTACAACATCCTGCTTATGCTCAACTAATCTTTTTGCTTTTTCAATAACCATGTCAGCCACTTGCACATGTCTTGAAGGCGGCTCATCAAAAGTACTTGCAATTACTTGACCCCTTACAGTTCTTGTCATCTCTGTAACTTCTTCAGGTCTTTCATCTATTAGTAGTACAAGAAGATAAATTTCAGGATGGTTTTCAGAAATAGCCCTGGCTATTGATTGAAGCATAACCGTTTTTCCTGTCCTTGGTGGCGCAACGATTAGTGCTCTTTGTCCCTTTCCTAAAGGTGAAATTAAATCAATAACTCTGGGTATAAAATCTTTTTCTTTTTTTGTAGGATCTTCTTCTATTTCTAGTGTTATTTTTTCGTCTGGATAAAGGGGTGTGAGATTATCAAAATTAATTCTTTGTCTCACAGAATCGGGGTTTTCAAAGTTAATAGATTCTACTTTAAGTAAGGCAAAGTATCTTTCACCTTCTTTAGGTGCTCTTATTTGACCTTCTACCGTGTCACCTGTTCTTAAACTAAATTTCCTTATTTGATTAGGTGAAACATATATATCGTCTGGTCCAGGTAAATAATTTGCTTCAGGAGCTCTTAAGAAACCAAATCCATCAGCGAGAACCTCTAAAACGCCATTCCCATAAATAGCAACCTCATTATTAGCTAATTTCTTTAATATCGAAAAAAGCATATCTTGTTTTCTTAACGTGCTTGCATTATCTATTTCTAGTTCTTCTGCATACTTAAGAAGATCTGCTGGTGTTTTGTTTTTTAATTCTTGTAGATGCATTTATGATAAAGATGAATGGAAATGAGGATTTTAAAAAGGTTTGATGACTACTAATAACACAATTAATATCATTAAGCAAGTTGGTACTTCATTCCAAACACGATATCTTGTCTCTGATATCTTTCTAATGTTGTTTTCTAATAATCTATGAAATTTAATAAATTTTCCATGAACGAAACCTAGAAGTAAGACTAAAGCAATTTTTAATTGCATAGAATATATAAAAATTAGAGAACTGTCGTAATAAAACAATAACACCCCTGATAAAAATGTTAAAATCATGGCTGGCGTCATAATTACATTAATTAATTTTCTCTGCATAATTTTAAAAGTTTCTGACTGAATTGAATTAATCGGTGACTTTGAGTGATATACAAACAATCTAGGCAAATAAAGTAAAGCAGCCATCCAAGAAATTAGAGAGATAATATGTATACTTTTTACTAATAGGTACATAATTCTAACCTCTTAAATATTCTATCACTTTTTTAAGAGTTTCAGGGTTAGTCTTTGGCAAAATGCCATGACCTGTATTAAATATATGTGATCTTTCCAAAACACATTCTTTTAGCTTTTCTATTTCTTTATATAAGGATAATTTTCCATCTAATAATTTGTCTGGACATATATTACCTTGTAAAACCTTATTTTTGTTAAAGTTTTTTACTGCCCACATCATATCAATATCTTGATCTAAACTTATTATGTCTGGTTTGACAAAATCGTCATATTCAAGAACAGATTCAGATAAACCTCTAGGAAAAGCTATAAAAGTTGCATCTACCCCTCTGTTTCTTAATAGTTTTATAATTTGTTGGGAAGGAAAAAATATGAAATCATTCATAAACTCTTTAGGTACTAATTTAGCCCAGCTTTCAAAAATCATAAGAGTATCGCATCCGTGAAGATACTGCTGATATAAATGCTCGACTGATTGATCAATTAAAATATTTATTAATATTTGTAAATTACTATTATGCTTTTTTAACCAATGCTTTGAATCGGCAAAGCCACCTTTGCTATTCCCATCAATTATATAACAAGCGACCGTCCACGGACCCCCACAAAAACCGATTAAGCTTTTGTTTTTATTAAGTTTTTTTCTTGTTTCCCTGATTGAATCATACGTATTAAATAGTACGTTTTGTTTTTCTCTGTTTATATTAAGTTTTTTTTCATCTCCCAGCTTTAAAGGTTCTAATCTTGGTCCAAACCCTTCAATAAAGGATATTTTTCTATTTAGTACGTATGGAACAACTAAAATATCAGAAAAGATAATAGCTGCATCTAAATCAAATCTTTTAATTGGTTGTAATGTAGCTTCAACTACAGAATTTTTGTCAAAACAAAAATCTAAAAAATTTTTCTTTTTTTTTCTTATACTTCTATATTCAGGAAGATAACGCCCAGCCTGCCTTAGAAACCAAACTTGTTTATTATTCTGTTTTGAATCTAAAAGTTTTCTTATCATAATATATATTTAATTTATAATTGGTTGTTATTGTTGTAATAAGAATTATTCTTAAAACATAGTTATTATAAACTTATTCACAGGATTTCAACTGATATTAAACTAAAACACACATTATAAATAGTAATAGAAAGCACTTATAACCATAATTATTATTAATTATGAAAAAAAAATTAACATGTTAATAATTATGATAATAATATTTTAATAAAGTTAATAAAAATAAAAAAAAAGTGTAATTAGAAAGTTATTAACATTTTATAAACAGCATATAAAATTATATGACAGTAAAAACTAAAGAAAATAAAGTTGAAATTCACTTAATTTCTGATTCAACAGGAGAAACTGTTTCTAGAGCGTTAGAAGCAGTTATTTCTCAGTTTCCACAAGTAAATAAAAAAGTTTATCAGTGGAATTTGGTTAAATATAATAAAGAAATAGAGAATATTTTAAAAAACGTAAAAGAACAAAAAAGTATTGTTATCTTTACTCTACTAAATAACAACTTAAGAAACAAACTAGAAGAAGGGTGTATATCACAAAAAATTCCTTTTATCAGTTTACTGGATCCTTTGTTTAAAATTTTCAATGATCTTTTATCGATAAATCCAACAAAAAATACAGGAGGTCAGCATAAACTCGATAAAGAGTATTTTTCAAGAATAGATGCTCTCGATTACACAATGAGACACGACGATGGTCAAAACATATTAAGCATGAAAGAAGCTGATATTATATTGGTTGGTGTTTCTAGAACATCAAAAACACCAACGTCTATCTATTTAGCGAACAAAGGTTATAAGGTAGGAAACCTACCTATCGTTCTTAACACAATAATTCCAAAAGAATTTTTCGAGATCAAAGGGCCATTAATTATAGGTTTATTAAATGATCCAAAGAACTTACTTCAAATTAGGCAGTCTCGCCTAAAGTCAATGGGAGAAACAACATCAACAAACTACTCCGATTTAGACAAAATTAAAATTGAAATTTTAGAATCTAGAAGGCTTTTTTTAAATAAAAAATGGCCAACAATAGACGTTTCAAAAAGATCTGTAGAAGAAACGGCAACAGAAGTAATACAAATACTTAGAAAATAAAATGACAACAATTAAGTATGCAATAACCGGTGGAATAGCTTCAGGAAAAACAACAACCCTTTCCTTGTTTAAATTGTTAGGTTTTCCAACATTCAACGCAGACAAAGCTGTTAAGACTTTAATGAATCAAGAATCAATCCAGCAACAAATATTAACAAAGTACCCTAAAATAAAGTCAGCTTCAAAGGAGTTGGATAGACAGAAACTATCAAATTTAGCTTTTAAAGATCCAAAAGTTTTACAGTTTTTAGAAAATATTTTCCACCCAAAATTAGATAAAATCAGAAAGAAACAAATTCAGGAAGCGAATAGAAATTATAGGAAGGGAATATGTTTTGAGATACCACTATTATTTGAGAAGAAGTTAGAAAAAGAATTTGATATTATTATTTTAACTTTTTGTTCAAAGAAAACCCAATATGAAAGAGCCTTGCTTAGAAAAAGAATAGATAGAACAAAATTATCTAGAATACTTAATTCTCAAAGCTCAGATACGTATAGAAAAAAAAGAGCAGACTTTAAAATTAACACAGGGATTGGTAAAAACCACACGATGTCTGAAATTAAAATTATTTTAAACAAAACAATATATAAAAAATGCGTGAAATAATAATTGATACAGAAACCACCGGACTTGAAATAAAAGAAGGTCATAGAATTATTGAAATTGCTGCTATAGAATTAAACAACTTAATTTTAACCGGAAAAAGCTTTCACTCATATATAAATCCAGAAAGAAAAATAGAAGAAGGAGCATATAAAATACACGGTATTTCCAATGATTTTTTATCTGACAAGCCAAAATTTACTGAAATTGCAGACAAATTTTTGGATTTTATTCAAGATTCTATTTTAGTTATTCATAATGCAAAGTTTGATATTTCATTTATTAATTATGAGTTGGGGTTATGCAATAAATTAAAAATTATAAACAATGAAATAAAAGACACACTTGAAATAGCAAAGACTCAAAACCCAGGAGCTCATGCAAGCTTAGATGCGTTATGCAAGCGCTTTAACATTAATATTGAACACAGAGAAAAACATGGAGCCCTAAAAGACGTTTTTCTTTTAGCAGAGGTATATATAGAGTTGCAAGGAGGTAAACAACAAGACCTGAACATTTTTACAAGTGATGAAAAAAGTCATAACCATAACATAAATACAGAAAAAAATAACACCACGAAACTAAAAGTGAGAAATTTCCCTGTGAACCAAAACGAACTAGAAAATCATAATAAATTCATAAAAAAAATTGAAAACAGTGTTTGGGGAAAATATTTAAAAAATTAAATCGAAATCCAGACTTCTCAGTCTTTTAAAATTTTATCTTTGTAAAGTTTTTCAAAATCAATAGGTTGTAAAATCAAAGGCATGAAACCACCATCTCGAGTTGCATCAGAAACAATAGCCCTAACAAATGGAAAAAGATAACGAGGAGCCTCTATAAGAAGTAATTTTTGTTTGTTTTCTTCTTTTGTTTTTGTAATCGAAAAAATGCCACAATATATTAACTCTAACTCAAAAAGTGTTTCTTTTTCAGAATGAGCCTTAACAGATATTGACAATGAAACTTCAAAAAGATCATTTCCAACAGGGTTTGCTTTAACATTAACATCAAAAGTTATTTCTGGAGCTTTGTTGGCTTTACTGAAAATTTTGGGGGCATTAGGATTCTCAAATGAAAAATCCTTTATATACTGCAAATTAACTTTAAATTTTGAATTTAAGTAATCTCTAGACATTTAATTATCCATCCAACTTTATTTTATGGTTTTTTTATTATTAGATAAAACATTTTCATCTTTAGTAATATCATAATATTCACCTTCAAAAACATCATTATTTTCTCTAAAATTAAAATCATTTCTATTAAAAGTCGACTGATTATATATAAACTTTGAAAGAAAAAAAGAAGTAAGGGGTTTAACTGGCAACAAAAGAATTAATAATCCGAAAACATCCGTTACGATCCCAGGAAAGAAAAGAAGCATTGATCCTAAAAAGGAAAAAATCAAATTATTAGTTTTTTCATTAATAACTGAAATTTTTGATAAGTCATTATTAAATACAGAAAAGTTTTTAAAAATTGAAAAATATTTTTTCCTAATTAAATAAATACCCAAGAATCCAGTAAAAACCACTTCAGAAAAACAAATTAGAAACCCAAAAAATGAAGAAAACAGGAAAAACAAATATATTTCAATTAAGGGAAAGACTATAAAACAAAAAAGTAAAAAAAATTTTATCATAAGAAAACCTTAAAAACTTGCTCTTGAAGAATATATATATATATATATTTATAAATAAAGAAATGATAGTAGATGAAGATTATGAACAGTATTTTTCCTTTCATAGATATAATAATTCTTGGTTTGTTAGCAGTTTTTTTGGGTTTTAGGCTTAAAAATCTGCTTGGAGACAAATCAGGATATAAAGAAAACATTACTAACGAAACAAACACAAAAGGCACATCACTTGAAAACAAAAAAGTTGTTTCAATTCATGAAACAAAAGCAGAAGGACATGGTCTCTCTACGCTTAAAAAGGCAGATCCAAATTTTTCTGAAAAAGAATTTATGGATGGAGCTAAGGAAGCATTTAAACAGATTGTAACAGCTTATTCTGATAGCGACTTAACAACATTAAGACATCTTCTAGGATATGATTTATTTCAAAGCTTTTCAAAGGCAATTGCGGAAATTGAAGCTCTTCAAAACACTCAACACACCAAGATTCATTCTATAAATAAAATAGAAATAGTCGATGTTTCTGTTTTTGATAACATTGCATCAATTACTTGTAAGATAGTTTCATTACAAACAAAGTTTATTAAAGATAGTAAAGATAATATTATTGAAGGTAATGAAAAAACAAAAGAAAAAATCAATGATAAATGGACTTTTGAAAGAGATATTTCTTCAATAAATCCAAATTGGAAATTAGTCGAAACAGATACTTTTGAAAACTAATTTACACTAAAGATCTATATGGAAAAAGACATTTCTGAAATTGATAAAAACCTTTGGAACAAGGTTAAAAACACTACAAAAAAGTTAAATAGAGAAATTTCTTATATTAAAAAACCATTACAAAATATAACAAAAAAACAAAATAGAAATTCAATTTCGAACAATTCTACAATTCAGGATTCAAGAAATAATGAAAATAATTATGATTCAATTGAAAAAAAAATCATTCAGCAACACCATCCAAAAAACCTGAGCGATTTTACTAATATTAAAACAGGTGTTGACAAAAAAACAATTAATAAAATTAAAAAAGGTTCATTTACTATAAATGCAAAACTTGATTTACATGGATGCAGACTTAATGAAGCAGAAAAACTGTTAAAAATTTTTATTTTAGAAAAATTTTCAAAAAATGAACAAAATTTATTAATAATTTCTGGAAAAGGAAAAAATGGAAAGGGAGTAATTAAAAGCTCTATTCCAAATTGGTTAGAGAAACCACCCCTTTCAGAAAAAGTATATGTTTTTTCTAAAGCTCAAAATAAAGATGGTGGTGAAGGAGCATATTTTGTTAGACTTAGAAAAAAATAAAAGGATCAAGAAATTTTAATCATTGAAAATAGCAAATGATAAAGGATATAAATATATTACCTCCAACCAAAATTAAAATTGAGCTTGCTAATAATTTAAAGCCAGGAGACATAGAGGATCTTTGTGATGCGACAGAAACAGCAATTCTTGAAGGTGGAGGTTTTGGTTGGATAAAAGTGCCATCAAGGAAAACCCTTAAGGACTACTGGTTAGGTGTAATGACTGTTCCAGACAGGGAATTAATAATTGGAAGAGTAGATAATGTTGTAGCTGGATCTTGTCAGATTATTAAACCTTCTAAAAACAATGAAGCCCAAAGATTATTGTGTAACCTTACAACATTTTTTATAGCACCATGGGCTAGAGGGCATGGTATTTCTCCAAAATTAATCTTGTTTGCTGAAAAAACAGCGGTAGAGCTTGGCTTTAAGATTATAACCTTAGATGTAAGAGAATCTCAAAAAAGAGCTATAGAAATTATCGAACAAAATAATTTCAAAAAGTTTGGAACAAACCCCTTTTATGCTGTGGTTTCAAATGATTTTGTATCTGGTTTTTATTACTATAAAAAAATAAAAAGTTAAATTTTAAAGGTGAAAAATAATGTTAGAATATGATGATAATAATGTTTTTGCAAAGATATTAAATAAAGAATTGCCATGTAAAAAAGTTAATGAAGACGAAAAAAATCTTTGTTTTGAAGATATTAACAAACAAGCACCAGTTCATGTTTTAACTATTCCAAAAGGAAAATATACTAATTTAGAAACTTTTGTGGAAAATGCTTCTAATGAAGAAATCGTTACTTTTATTAAAACAATTGTTAAGTCAGCAAGAGATATGGGGGTTTTAAGTTCAGGATATAGAGTGATTATTAATTCTGGAGGTGATGGAAATCAAGAAGTTCCTCATTTGCATGCCCACGTCCTAGGTGGGGGTAATCTTGGACCCATGATTACAAAAACCTAAGAATTTTCTAATAAAAAAATAATTTCTTCAGCTAGATTTATATTAGTTAGTTGTTTTATTTCTCTTATTCCTGTTGGTGAGGTAACATTAATTTCTGTTAAACTTTCACCTATAATATCAATACCAACAAAAAATAACCCTCTTTTTTTTAATTCTGGAGCTATGATTGAACAAATTTTTTTATCATTTTTATTAAGTTTATCTTTTGTTGCTCGCCCCCCAACATGTAAATTAGCTCTAAATTCATTTTTTGAAGGGATTCTATTAATTATTCCAGATGGTTCACCATCTATTAAGATGATTCTTTTATCACCATTTTTTATTTCTGGTAAATACTCTTGAAAAATTAAAGGCTCCATACTTTTTTCTAAGAATGTTTCAATTATTGAAGAAAAATTTTTATCATTTTTTTTTAATAAAAAAACGCCACTACCCCCATTTCCATATAAAGGCTTAATTATAATAGACTTATGTATCTCTCTAAAATTATTAATTTCATTAATATTTCTTGTTATCAATGTTGAGGGTGATAAATCCGGCCACTTGTTCAAAAAAACTTTTTCTGGACAATTTCTTACTTCAGATGGACGGTTTATAATTTTGACGTCGTTTTCTATCATTTCCAAGAGATAGGTAGATGTAATATACGCCATATTAAAAGGAGGATCTTGTCTTAAAAAAACAATATCTAAGGATTTTAAATTTATTAATTTTTCAAAAACTATTTTATACAAATCACCTGTATTATCTGAGATAGAATCTAGTTTTCTTGATAATGCAAAAACCTCAGTATTTTTATACATCAGTTCATTTGGGGTGAAATGAAAAACATCATGCCCTCTTTTGTTGGCTTCTATCATTAGGGCAAAAGAACTATCTCCAGCAATATTCAGTGATTCTATGGGATCCATTTGAAAGCCAATTTTCATTTTTATTGGCTCAATGAGTCTGATAATCTGATATAGTTAACAATTTGATTAGTATATTTTATAGTTTTGGCATATTCAACAACCAAATTCATTTCTTTTTCTGTTCGGGCAATACCACTAATAAAGATTACACCATTAACCACATCTACATTAAAATTAACAGAACTAATATTTTTATCAGCAATTAATCGAGTTTTGAGTGTAGTAGCAGCTGCTAAATCTCTAGCCACATCTTTGACTGAAGCAGTTTGTGCAACCTGAATTTCATTTATTACTTCTTTAACCCCTCGAGGGTTCCAACTTAATCTGGTGGCTTCAATTCTTGTTTCTGGGTTTTCTACCTTTCCTGTTAATAAAACCATACCATCATCTACACTTATTTTAACACCCATAAATTTATTAACATCTGTTTTGAACATATTTTCGGTAATTGAAGCATGAATGATTGTGTCATTAATTGACATACCTAAACCCTTAGCAGATTCAGACGCGGAGACACCAGCAACACCAGCTGCAGTTATCGCTGCGGGAGCGCAGCCGTAAAGAAAAAACAATATATATAAGATAATAAAATTGAATTTGTGTTTTGATTTTAAATCAACAAAGGAAATATTCATTATAACAACCTATTGCTAAAAAGTTAATAATTAAAACTGGTTTATAAATTTGCCAATTAAGTATAATTATAATACTATTTTTTAACTAAATTAATTTTTAAAGCTTCTTTATAAACAATATTTCTCGGTTTACCAGTTTTGTAAACCATTTTATTAACAACATTTTTAAGAGAGTCATTTTGTAAAAAGTTTTGCATTTCAGCAATCTCTTTTGTTGAAAGAGATCCACAGTCCTCATTTTTTAAAGGGGACAAAATAACAACTATCTCTCCAACTATTCTTGTTTTTGAATTGAGCCTATTAATGACAGAGGAAATTTCTCCTCTAATAACTTCCTCATATAATTTTGTTAATTCTCTTATTACAGCTATTTCTATGTCTCCAAAAAAGAGTTTTAATTCTTCTAAAAGTCTTAACAATCTTTTGGGAGATTCCAAAACTATTATGGTAGTTTTAAGATTTATTAAATCCAAGTAAATGGATTTTCTTGAACCAAACTTTTTAGGTAAAAATCCTACAAAATAAAAACTATCAGTTGGTAGACCTGAAACAACCAAACTAGATATAATAGAGCTTGGTCCAGGAACAGTCTTTACTTCAATGTTGTTTTTTATACATTCTTTAACTATTATATATCCAGGATCAGATATAAGAGGCATCCCAGCATCACTTACAAGAGCTACATTACTTCCATATATTATATAATCTATAATTTTGGGAATTTGGTTTAATCTTTTGTTCTCATTATATCTGATAACTTTTTTATAAGAAAAGCCAACCAGCATAGAAAGTTTTTTTATATTTCTGGTGTCTTCAGCTAAAATATAATCAACTTCCTCTAGAGTTTGCTTAGCCCTAATTGTAAAATCCCCAATATTACCTATTGGGGTTCCAACTATAATTAATGAACCTCTTTCTTGCTTGTTTTTAGTTAGTGAAGTAATCTCTTTATTTGTTTTACTATCTTTGAATCTTTTTTTCATGAAGAATTTACAAAATTTAATGGTTTATAATGTATAACGTTCGGCAAAAAAAATTACCCTTAGTTTTCTTATCTTTTGTTCTTTTTAATTGTAGCACAAATAACAACAATGATAAAAATTTTCAAAACCAGACATTATATCAAGAAACTAGTATAAAACTTGTAGAAGATCCAAAAACTAAAAACCCTGAAGAAAATATTCCTAAATCAAAAGAAAAGCATGATAAATCAAGCAAAGAAGA
>MDSZ01077106.1_pt1 | contig 10687 bp, 10 predicted proteins | sample 811201 | NCBI WGS metagenome assembly MDSZ01 (sample SAMN05326647, study PRJNA326480) | marine metagenome | isolation source: seawater | place: Indian Ocean: North | collected 2010
GTCTCAAAATACGATTTTAAAAGGCAAAAAAAAAAGTATAAGAACGTTAATTTTGTTAGTTTTGGTTTTAGAGGTGATAAAAATTATTTGAAAAAATTATACATTGAGTTAAATAAAAACTTGAATGTTATATGTGTATATCCTGGTTCTCCACTTCTTTATTCGTTGTACTTAAAAAAAAAAGTTTTTTTAACAAAATCATATTTTTTACAAAATTTGAATAACAAGAAAAAAAAGGAACTAGATAAGACGCGAAATACAGTATTGAATGACCTAGCAAAGTATGGTTTAGACATTAATAATTTAAATAAAGATAGCAATAAAGTTAAAATAAAATACATGATGGGAAACAAATTTTTAAAAAGTCCTTCTGAACTAAAAAATATTTTAGGTTGGAATAGTATATTTAAAATCTTTATGGCAAAGTTTTTGTCTAAAATTATAAACTTAAAAGAAAATTTAATGCATGGTTTAGACCAGGGTTTGCTTGCTAGAGAAGGAAAAAATTATTCCACAAAAGAATATTTTAAAAACAAAACTCGATGAACTGCGCTATTATAGGATCAACTAAAATTTCAAAAATTCACTCTAGGGAATTAATTAAAAATAAAATTAGAAATATAACTTTTGTTTCAAGAAATAAAAAAAAATCAAAAAAATTTGTGTCAGAATTAAATAATGAGCAAGATGCTATTTTTAATTATGATAATCATTTAATATTTAAAAAAAAAAAATTTGATATAATTAGTATTTGTTCAAAATCTGAATTTCACTATGAAAATATAATTAAAATCCCAAAACAGAAAACAAAAATATTAATTGAGAAACCAATAATTTCTTTAAAAAAAGGAAATAATTTTAAAAAAAAATTAGATAAAATATACTTAAAGCATAAGAATATTTTTGTAAGCTATCCAATGTATTATTTGGGTCAATCTTTTAAAAAGTTTTCAAGTTTTAAAAATAAAAAAATTGAGAAAATTGATATTTATTATCAAACTGTTGGAAAACATAGTTATCGTGAAATTTTCTTAGATTTAGCACCCCATGCTTTTGGACTTATTTTTTCCCTAATTAAATTTAAAGATGAGGTGAAGATAGATTTATATAAAACTATAATTCTTAAAAATAAGTTTAGTTGCAGTGGGAAATTAGATAATATTAATTTTTCAATTAAGTTTATTCAAGATCCAACAAAACCAAAATCAATTTTTAATTTTTTTATTAATGATGAGGCAATAAAACGTGTAACAAAATATAAAAAAAATAACTTTTTGAATTATCTTGAATATAAAAATAAATTAGTATCTATAGAAAATCCAATGTCACAAGTTGTAAAAAATTTTTTAAATAAAAAAAATAAAAAATCTTTTAATATAAATAAAAAGTTAACTTATTTGATAACTGAAATATCTCAAAAAATTTATGATAGAAGCTATTAAACAACTTAATCAATTATTAGATAAAAATCAAAAAAGAAAATTTTTAGTTTTATTTATTTTGATGATACTTTTTTCTATTTTGGAATTTTTAAGTTTAGGTTTGATTATACCCATTTCCTCTTTAATTATGGAAGGTTCACTTAATACAGAAAATTTAAAATTTAACTTTTTAGATTTTTCAGACAATTATAAAAAAGAAGATCTGTTAACTATTTTTTTTATACTATTTTTTTGTTTATTTTTAATTAAATTTATTTATTCAATTTTTTTCATATATTTTAAAAATAAATTTTTGTATGAAACAAGAAATAACTTTTCAAAAAAAATCTTTAAAAATTATTTAACCAAACCTTTTAGTTTTCATCAATCAAACAACACCTCTAAATTAGCAATTAATTGTAAATATGAATTAGATATATTTACTTCTAATATAATGAGCCCAGTTCTTGAACTAATGACTGATATAATTATAACATTTGGTTTATTTTTATTGCTTGTCTCAGTAGATTTTAAAGCGACATTCTTGATAATATTTATTTTTTTATTAGCGATATTTGCTTACCAAAAAACTTTAAAGAAAAAGACAAAAGTTTGGGCGAGTGAGAGGCAGCATTATGATAAGCTTATTAATAAAATAATTAGGGAAGGTCTTGGATCAATCAAAGAAATAATATTAAGTTTTAAAGAAAATTTTTTCATTAATAAATTAAACCATTATCTTTTCAGAAATTTGATAGTTTCAGTTAGAGCTCAACTTTCTACTGATTTACCAAGACATATGCTTGAATTAATCGCAATATTTGGTTTTGTAATCCTATTTTACTTTTTAAAAACAACAGGATATGACTTAGTTGAAGTTTTGATTGTAATTGGTTTATTTGCTGCTGTCACATTTAAAATTTTGCCATCTTTTAATAGAATTTTGTCAAACGTACAAAGGATAAGATATGGCCAACCCGTCATAAGTTTGTTGTATAAAGAATTATCATCTAAAGATCATTTAGAATTTTCAAAAATAACAAATATTACAAATACGTTTAAATTAAACGAAAAAATAGAAGTAAAAAATCTTTGCTTTAGTTATAAAAATAAAAAAGATATCATTTTTGATAATGCGTGTTTTAATATAAATAAAGGCCAATTAGTTGGATTGTCTGGTAAATCTGGAGTTGGAAAGTCAACATTTCTAAATCTAATTTCTGGTTTGGATAAAGAATATCGTGGTCAAATTTTATTAGATGGACATGATTTAAAAAATTTAGGTTACGCCTGGACAAAACAAGTTGCCTATATAAGCCAAAATGTTTTTTTTTTAGATAATTCAATAAAAAATAATATTGCGTTTGCAGAAGATGAAAAATTAATTGATGATAAAAAAATTGAAAAAGCAATTGAAGCAGCACAATTAAAATCATTTATTGAAAGTTTAGATGATGGAGTTGAGACTTTTATAGGTGAAGATGGAACACGTATGTCTGGTGGTCAATTACAAAGATTAGCAATTGCAAGAGCTTTTTATCAAGAGTTTTCTTTACTTATTTTAGATGAGTCGCTTAATTCTTTAGACTCTGAAAATGAAAATAAAATAATTTCAATTTTGGAAAAATTAAAAAAAGATAAAATAATTTTTCTAATATCGCACAAAGAAACAATATTAGATAATTGTGATTTAAAATTTAAAATAATGGATAAAAAAATTCTGAAGTATTAATTTAATTTTTAAATAAATTTCTTAATAAATTTGAATTTAATTTTAATGAAGAATTTAATAATAGTATATATAAAAATAACAAAACAATAAAACTTGCAATATAAATTTTTAAACTACTTGGTGGCTTAACTATAAAGTTAGTTTCACTTTGAAGAGTTAGTATTTCCAAACTTTCAACAACTTTAAAATATTTTTCTTGTTCTACTGGGTGGTTTAATAAAGACTTATTTTTAATTGTTTCAAGAATATAAGAGTTTAACATTAAATCACTGATTAAATTTTCTTGATAAATAGTACCATTTTTTTCGTTTTGTTTTTTATTTAAAAAATTTTCTATTAACAGTTTCTGGTTTTCAATAACTTTAGGTTCTAAATTTTTAAAGATGTCTTGATATCTACTTTCATTCTGAGATTTTAGACCGGCTTTACTCTGCTCCTTTAGAAATAAATAATTTTCTTTATACCTATTTTGTACACTTATATTATATAAATCTATGAGTTTTATTATATATTGTGAACAATCTAAAACCAAATTCATATTATTTGACATAATTTCAATTTTAAAATTAGTTTCATACTTCGAAATTGAAATTGGCAATGTCCCTCTTATTTTTCCAAGATCTAAACATTTATTTGGCTTTTCAAAAATAGATTTATTGTTTCTTAGTTCAACATCAATTCTACTAATGAAAGTTGGTGGTTGCTCATAGCTAGTAGAGATTATGTTTTCGTTTGAAGACAAATAATCATATTCTTTTCCTTCTTGATTTATTTTCAAGACTAAGACTTTTCCATTTCTATCGGGGGTAAAATTAGAAATTAAAAAAGTAATTATACCTGACAAAAATATATTAAATATTATAAAATTAATTAATTTTTTACTGAAATATTGTTTCATTTTATTTTCAATGATGTAATTAAATCATAATAGAATAATATCAATATTTATAATTAGTTAAATGCTCGAACTTTGGCTAGGCAATACATTCTTAATAGATTTAATTTTAGATTTTGGCAATTACAGTTTTTTTTGCGTATTATTTTTCTATTTTTACAAAAAAGAATTTATTAATCAAATACAATTTTTTTTTATGTGTATTCTTATGCTTACACCTTTTTTATTTAATAATAGTTATTTTGATTGGAGAATTATTCCCGATCAAAGTAAATATTTCTCCACAGCATATACTATAAGGGAAGGAATATTTTCAAATTCTAAGGTTGAAATAACAGATTTCAGTAAGATGAAAATGATTATTGCGTCATATATTTTTGCCTATTCTCCATTACTAAATATTGAAACTTTTAAGAGCATAGGCTTTTTGAACCGTTTTTTATTTTTATCATCTACAATATTTTTTTTTAAAAAAAAAGGATTGAGTCAACTCTATTTTTAATAACCATTCTCTCTCCATCATTAACTTTTTATTCTTCGGTTTCTTTGAGGGAAATTCTAATAATCCTTTCAATGATATGGGCATTTTATTTTTTTACAGAGAAGAGATATATTCTTTTTTTAATTTTAAGTGCAATTATAATATTGATTAAGTATCAAAATATTATAATTTTATTTTTATCTAGTTATATTTATTTCATATTTAATATTAAAAATAAAAAAATAGTTATCAGTTTAACTGTAATTATACTTTTATTTTCCTTTTGGTTATTTGGTGATGAATTTATATATAAATTGAATGAAGCTCGCAGAGGTCTTTACTATGAAGCTTTTGGAGCATATAGAGGAATTACTTCAATGAATACTTATCAAAATATAAATTTTGATATTAATCTGCTGTCCACTTCAATAAATTCATTATATATGTTTATTTTGTCACCTCTTTTTAATGCAAATAGTTGGTTAAAAATAATTACTTTATTTGAAATAATAATTTTATACATTTTCTTTTTAAAAGATTTTTTCATTATAAAAAATGCACAAATTAAAAAGTTACTTCTATTTTGGATATTTATTATGATATTTTCATTCACTTTTTACTCACTAGTTGTTTTTAATGATGGCACAATTCAAAGATATAGACTTAGTTTGATGCTTTTCATTTTATTTGGATATAATTTGCACAAATCAAATATTTTAAATGAAAAAAAATAAAGTTTTAATTGTTGGATATGGAAGTGCAGCAAAAAGACATATTTCAACTTTTAACAAGATAAAAAAAAATACCTTTTTTTTTATCTTGTCTAGAAAAAAAAAAATATTTTTAAGAGATAATAAGATTAACTTTAAGCATATAAGAAAAATAAACGAAATTTATACTGAAGATATTAATTATTCTTTTATTTGCACAGGTGCAAACGAACATTTTAAATATTTAAAGATTTTATCAAAAATTAAAACAAATATTTTTATTGAAAAACCAATTGTTGAAACAATTAGAACGATAAAAGAATTAAGAAAAATTTTCAAAATAAATAAAAATAAAATCTACGTAGGTTATAATTTATTATTTTCTGATTCACTAAATTTTTTAAAAAAATTGAATTTAAAAAAAAGGGATATTAATAAAGTAAGTGTTAAAGCTGGATACTATCTTCCTCTTTGGAGGGAAGAAAACTATACTGTTGGAGTTTCATCAAACAAAAAAAAAGGCGGTGGTGTAATTTTAGAACTAAGTCATGAAATTAATTATTTAATTTGGATATTTGGAAGGCCATTGTGGACTTCAGCTTTACTTAATAAGAGTAGTAACCTTAAAATTAACGTTGAAGATAACGCCTACATCGTTCTTGGATTTAATACTTTTAATTGTATTATTGAACTTGATTTTATTAGTAAAAAATATTTGAGATCTTGTCAAATAGACACAAATGATCACAGTTATTTTTGGAAATTTAAAAAAAATAGCGTGATTAGTTTTGATAAAAAAAATATACGTAGAATATTATTTAATAAAAAATTTAATTTAGATAGTATTTATGAACAGCAATTAAAATTTTTTTTAAAATCAAAAAAAATAAAACTAATAAAACACTTTGATAATGCAATTGATACTTTAAAAGTTATTGATGCTATAAGAAAATCATCCAAAAAAAAAGGACTGGTTCAAAAAATTATTTATAAAGATTAGTACATGATAATTTTTCATTTAATAACAAGTATAGATAATGGTGGTGCAGAAAATCATTTAGCCTCTTTAGTCAAAGAGCAAGCAAAAAATAATGAAGTATTCGTTATTTATCTTAGAGGAAATAATTATTGGAAAAGAAAATTAGAAGACAATAAAGTTAAAGTATATAGATTTAATCTTGAAAAATTATTTAATATATTTGGTTTAATTATTGTAATATTAAAAATTTGCAATCTTATAAAAACTTTCAAACCAGATATATTACACGCTCATTTATCATCTATGGAACTGATAGGAGCAATTTTAAAATTAATATTTAAGGATCAATTTAAATTAGTAGTCACAAAACATTTAGATAGTTTTTTTTTTGAGGCCTCTTACGGTCAAAACAATTTTTTCAAAGGCTTGTTTATAGACAAATTTATATTTGATAAAGCAGATAAAATCATTTGTATATCTAATCAAATTAAAAAATATTTTTTAAAAAGAATTAATACATCTAAAAAAAAAATACATATAGTTTACTATGGTCTGAACTCTTCAGATTTGGAAAAAAAAAGAAGCTTTTCTTTCAATAAAATTAAGTTAAATCAATTAAAAAACTCATTCACTATTTGTTGTATTGCAAGACATGTTAAACAAAAATCAATAGATTTTCTAATAAAATCATTTTCTGAATTCAAAAAAAAAAATCATAAATCAAAACTCATTTTGATTGGAAACGGACCAGAAACAAAAAAATTAAAAAGTTTAGCAAAAAAACTAAATATAATAGATGATATAATTTGGATAAATTACGTTGAAAATGTATTAAGAATTTTAAAAATATCAAACGTATTTGTTTTACCCTCAAAATATGAGGGATTTGGTTTAGTTTTACTTGAGGCAATGCATGCAAAAATTCCAATAATAGCTACCAAAGTGAGTGCAATACCAGAAGTTATTCAAGATAATTGGAATGGATTATTAATTAAGCATGGAAGTATTAAAGATTTTCAAAAAAAACTTGAAATTATAAAAAAAAATAAAAAAAATTTAAAGTTTATTAAAAATTCACAAAAAACCTTAATTCAAAAATTTAATTTCAATAGAATGATTCTTGAAACATCAAAAATTTATTTAGAAGCTAAAAATGTCAAATAAAAAAATAGCATTTGTTATTAATCATGCTGCATTTTTTGAGTCTCATATATTACCAGTCGCAAACGAAGCAAAAAAAAAATATAATGTTAAACTATTCTGTGGAATGCCTGCCAGTGTAGAAATGGATAAGTTTGCATTAAAAGAATTAAAAAAAAATAAAATTAGTTTTACAAAATATAACTTTTCGTCTTCTAGTATTAACATTTTTAAAGAGTTTGTTGCTTTAATTAGGCTTAAAAATTCTTTAAGATCTTTTCAACCTGATTTAATCCATTGTGCTACCCCCAAAGGTATTTTGTTTGGCGGTTTATTATCTAAAATTTTAAAAGTTGAATCATTAGTTATTTTTAATACTGGTATGGGATTTCTTTATACAAATAAATTAAATTTAATTCATCAAATAGCAAAATACTTTTATGTTTTTGTTTTAAAAAATATAATTATGAGGCACCCCAATAAAAAAATAATTGTTGAAAATAAGATTGATTATAAATTTTTAAAAAAAAATTATTTTTTGAAAAAAAATGAAATTATTTTACTAAATGGCTCAGGAGTAAATTTATCTAAATTTAAAAAACAAAAATTAAATGATAAAAAAATTGTTTTACTACCTTCAAGAGTAATAAAAGAAAAGGGAATAAAAGAATTTGTAATTGCAGCAAATAAATTAAAACCTAAATTTCCAAATTGGAGTTTTTATGTTGCAGGAACACTCAATTATAAAAAAAAGTCAGGATTTACAAAAAATGAAATTAAATCATTAAATAAAAATAATAATGTTAAATTTTTAGGTTACGTGAGAGATATGATCAAATTATATAAAAAAATATCTATCGTCTGTTTGCCATCACATAGAGAAGGTTTTTCAAAAACATTACAAGAAGCAGCTGCCCTAGGTATTCCCACAGTAACAACAGATGCCATAGGGTGTAAAAATGCCATAATACCTGGAAAAACAGGTGAACTGTGTAAAACTAATAATCCTCATTCTCTTGAAAAAAGTTTAGAGAATTTAATAAATAATAAAAGAAAAAGAATTATTTATGGTAATAATGGAAGAAAATTAGCAAAAAAAAAATTTGATTTAAAAGAAATTTTAAAAAAAAATTTGAAGATTTACAAAACCCTATTTTCTAATGAAAAAACTTATTTTTATTCAGTTAAATGAAATTAATTTCGATATAATAAAAAAATATTCTAAATTTTCAAATTTTAAATTTTTTAATGATGAATTTTTGAACAGTATACAAAATACTAAATCTGAAATTGAATATAAAAATTTAGAGCCCTGGATACAATGGGTATCTGCAAATACAGGTTTGACCGCAGAAGAGCATAAGATTTTTAGATTAGGTGATATTAACGACTCTAATTTAGAACAGATATATGAAAAAATAGAAAATAAAGGCTATAAAGTTGGAGCTATTTGTCCAATGAATGCTAAAAATAATTTAAAAGACAGTGTTTATTTTATACCAGATCCATGGACAAAAACATCAAAGCCAAAGAAATTTTTTCAAAATTTAATTTATAAATCATTCTCAGAGGCTGTTAATGATAATTCAAAAAATAAACTTTCCTTAAAAAATAAAATAATTATTTTAATTTTAATTCTTTATTTTTTTGATTTAAAAAGTTTTTTTAAATTTACGAGTTATTATTTGAAAAGTTTAAAATTAAAGTGGTATAGAGCTATAATATTTGATTTTCTTTTACACAAAATACACACAAAATTTATAAAAAAATATGATGTTGATTTTTCAACTGTTTTTTTCAATGCAGGTGCTCATATTCAGCATCATTATCTACACAATTCAGAAATTTTAAAAGATAAAATACAGAAAAATCCAAATTGGTACGTTAATGAAAAGTATGATCCTATTTTTGATGTTTATTCTTTTTATGACCAAATTCTCTCAGATTATTTAAAAACAAATCATTCAATATTAATAGCTACTGGTCTAACTCAAAACCCATTTATAGAAAAAGAATATTATTATAGATTAAATGATCATAAAAATTTTATTAAAAATTTAAATATTAAATTTAAATTTATTTATCCAAGAATGAGCAGAGATTTTTTGATAACTTTTGATAATCAAATTGATTGTTTAAATGCAGCAAAAATTTTTGAAAAAATTAATAAAATTAATAAAATTAAACTTTTTGATTTTGAAATTAGAAAAAATTCAATTTTTGTAATTTTAAGCTTTAATAAAAAAATTAACAAAGATTTTGTAATGAGAATAGATGACAATAAAAGTTTAAATTTATATAATTATATAAATTTTGTAGCTTTAAAAAATGGTAAGCATGATCAAAAAGGTTATATCGCATCTTTTGGAAATTTTAATAATTTTATGCCCTCCAACAATTCTCATGTTAAGGAAATTTTTTATTCAATAGACAAATACTTTGTAACAAAATGAAATATTTGTATTTTTTATTATGTAAATTTTATAGTTTTTTAGTAACTAATTTAGAAAAAAAATTCTTAATAAAAAAAAAAATTAATAATTCTTTTGAAATAAATTTAAATGGTTTTGAAATTTTAAAAGAGGATATTAATACACAAGTAATTAATAATGAAAAAGAAATTGTTTTAAATAAATATACTATTAAAAAAATTGTTACCGAAAAGTCTCTTTTTGAATTTTTAAATCATTTATTTATTGAAAAAAATTTAGCAAAAAAAATTACAGAAAGAACAAACTTTGAATACTCTATTGATTTTTTTACAAACTATCAAATTTCACATATTCCAGAAAACGATTTAAGTGGTGATTGGTACGCAAACAAATGGCACAATGATAAGCCCTTTAGCGATAATACTTTAAAAATAATTATACCACTTAACGACACTTCATCTGGAAATTATGGTGGAATTCAGATACTTAATTTAGACGATAGTAAAAAATTAAATCTCCAAAATAATGAAAACAATTTTTTAAAATATTTTGAAATGAAATCTTCATTAGATCAATTACTTATTTTTTTTCCAAAGCTATGCTATCATAAAGCTGGAAATCCTTTGCCAAATTTAAAAAGAGACCAAATTATGCTTCAGCTTAACCCAGCTAGAATTTGGTGTATCAATTCAAAAATATATAAAAAACAATTTAATATTGAACCTAAATTTCCATTAATTAATTATATGTTAGAAAAAAAAATAAATTTAAATATTAATTAAAAATTAATGAATTATAAAATAAACAAATACATAATCTGGTTTCCAAAAAAAAAAATTTTTTATAAATTATTAAACTTATTTAAATTTTTCATTTCAAAAAATTCGAAACTTCTTA
>MDSZ01100960.1_pt1 | contig 10686 bp, 8 predicted proteins | sample 811201 | NCBI WGS metagenome assembly MDSZ01 (sample SAMN05326647, study PRJNA326480) | marine metagenome | isolation source: seawater | place: Indian Ocean: North | collected 2010
CAATCAGAATGCCGAAGTCCGAAATCCGAAGCTCATGGCAGGAGCCCGTGACGCCATTAACGGCGCCGTGGTGTTCCATTTTTATCATAGCTAACCATCCCTGTTACTATGGAATTCTTGGCTAATACCCGTCCCTAACTCAGGCGGAGAACTTTACCGTCTCCCCTTTGAACAACCTCAAGATTGCCGTTTTGCCAGACTAAATCCGATAGTTCTCCATTAGGCGAATAAGCGGTATTCGCTTCTACCAACAGCTCTATGACAGCTTTACAGTCAAAAGTTTGACTTGCTCGAGTAAACTTGGACAGAAGCTCCTCGACTTTCTCCCAAGACAGAGAAACTTCCCGTGCCATCATAATACGCGGATGGGAGGTACCCTGCGGATTATCTCCAATTAACAACTCTTCGTAGAGTTTTTCTCCCGGGCGCAACCCAGAGAACACGATTTCAATATCACCTGCCGGATGCTCATCTGTCTTTTCCTCCAACCCCATCAGGTGAATCATCCGACGAGCCAAATCGACAATTTTTACCGGCTCCCCCATGTCCAAAACAAAGACTTCTCCACCCTCACCCATACTACCAGCCTGGAGAACCAACTGACTGGCTTCGGGAATCGTCATGAAATAGCGGATAATATCGGGGTGAGTTACAGTTAGCGGGCCACCATCACGAATCTGATCGCGGAACAACGGCACAACTGAACCTGAAGAGCCAAGAACATTACCAAATCTGACCATTGAAAATATAGTGGTGGACTGACGCTGCGCTAACGCCTGAAGAACCAACTCTGCCATACGCTTTGTCGCCCCCATCACATTGGTTGGACGAACCGCTTTATCCGTAGAGATCAAAACAAATCGTTCAACGCCGGCAGAAACAGCGGCTTCCGCTGTATGCCAAGTACCAAAAACATTATTCTGCAGCCCTTCAATAACGTTATGCTCAACCAGTGGAACATGCTTGTATGCAGCAGCGTGATAGACCGCTTGAATCCGGAATGCCCGCATTACAGATTCACACCGACGGCGGTGGCACACGCTGCCCAAAAGCGGATGAATATCGACGTCAAGACCTTCAATGCGATTGATTGCCTGAAGCTCTCTTTCAATGCTGTATAAGGAGAACTCGGACTGTTCAAACAGCACTAATAACCGCGGACGGTGCCGAAGTATTTGCCGACATAACTCCGAACCAATGGAACCACCTGCACCGGTGACCATAACCGACTTGCCATACAAACTATCCGCGATTTGAGCATTATCAGGACGTACTGGATCGCGACCCAAAAGATCTTCAATCTCCAAATCACGGATATCGTTGATGCGCTTCTGGCCCGAAATCAATTCCGACATACTTGGAACTGTCTGCACAGGGACAGACAATGGCTCGAGCTGTTTCAGGAGCTTCTTGCGATTAACCTCTGACGCCGGCTCCAAAGCAAGAAGTAAACGCTGCACGCTGTGAGCAAAAATAGCTTTTTCGATAAACTTTATATCGTATACCGGAATACCATTAATCAACGTCTTATGATTTGACGCAAGGAAACTTATGAACGCAACAGGGTGATATTCAGTTCCTTGATTTAACGCCTGGCATAACTGCAACCCGGTTTCACCCGCACCAATTATTGCAACCCTCTCTTTGTTGTAACGGATTGGTCTGGCCACCAACATTCGGACACCAATTCTGCTGCCAGAAACAAAAATAAATGCAAAGGCGGCATACATAAATGGCACAGAGCGGGGCACCAAAACTTCCAGCCAGTAACCCGAAAGTATCAGTATCAGCGCAGAGGCCCCAACGCCGCCAACTATCGTGAGAAATGCTCTATCATTCAGGTATCGGACAACAGCTCTGTATAACCCAAGCTTAATGAAGATACCGATAGTAAAACCAACTGTAAGTATTCCAATAAGCAGCTGCTCTTGGTCCGGCAACCAGAATTTCTGCTCAAATCTAAGTGAAAAAGCGGCCCATAAGCTGAAAAAGAGGGCTACCACATCGGCTGATACCGAAATTATGCGTTTATATACGCGAGGAAGACCAAGAAACTTCTGGATCATTAGAATAAACCCTTCGTGAAAACGCCAACCTGAAAATCGGTGTCGGCGAATTCAACGTGAAATCTTGAGATTTCAAAACGACTCACACACTGTTCTGAAACGCGCAACGCCCTTCAGCCCCCTCAAGAAAACCGATCAATGCAGAGTTGACTGAACGAACATCATAACACTCTTCAGCAATACGCCGACCTTCTTGCCCCATTGTAAGAATAAGCTCAGGGTCCTCTATAAAACGAACCATGGCATCAACAAGTGCCTCGACATCAGCAACGGGAACCAAAATACCGTTTCTGTTTCCTGAGATCGTCTCTCTGCAACCGGGAACATCCGTCGTGATTACGGCTCTCCCCATTGCCATGGCCTCTTGGGTGCTTCTCGGAAGCCCTTCTCGATACGACGGAAGCACAAATACACTTGATTGCTCAATCCACGTAGCAACATTGTCGACGAAACCTGGGTATTCAACAATGTCGTGTTCCACGAGTCGGTTAAGCTCATCCTTTGTAAGACCTCCTGGATTCTCCTCATCCAGCCCGCCAAGTACCAAAAACCGTGTTTCAGGGTACCTTTCCTTGATCAGCCTTGCCGCTTCAACGTATTCATGAACACCCTTCTCTTTCAGGAGCCTGCCAACAAACAAAAAGGTCATCGGATTGGACTTTGGCAAACTATATTTGAAACGCTCCAAGTCCAGGCCGATACCGCCAAGAACTGTAATTTCCTTTACTCTGAGGCCATAGCGATGAATCAAATCCTTTGGATCATCCCTATTCAAGAAAATAAGCCGCTCCAATAGTGGAACCGTAAATCGATAGAGCAATACCTGAATGTGGCGAAGCAACTTGTGCTTGAAGCTTGCAACCCTCTTTGGGTCATCAGTAAATACGTAACCGAGCCCCTCGAGCATACCTACAACGCGCTTAATTCCTGCTAGCCTCGCTGCGACTGTCCCGAAAATAACAGGCTTTGCAAAATAGGTAAGCACCACATCTGGCTTCAGACGCTTTAACACTCGCGTCAATTTCAACATGTTTATCAGATCGCCCCCCGGGTTGAGTCCAGCCCGGCTGAATGAATACCTGATGGGTGCAGCACCAAGCTCCTGAACCACCGAGGATGAGCGTTCGTCATAATCCAAAGCGAAGGCATAGACTTCATGACCACGAGCCACCAAATCTTTAATCAGGTCGCCTCGGAAGCCGATTACGCAGCTGGCCGTTGTCCCCAAAAGAACTATTCGCATCCGGTTACCTTACTCCGGCCGCATACAATTCTTCCCAGCGCGACAAGACTGCATCCATGCTAAAAGTCTGTTCAACATGCCTTCTTGCGCTATCCCCTAACCTCTCAGATTCATCCGGCGACATTGCAAGTGCCTTTTGAATTCCATGGGCCAGCTCTCGATGATCGTGTGGCGCCACAAGAATGCCGTTGCCACCAAGCACTTCCGAGACACCGCCACAATCAGTGGCAACAACCCTCCGGCTACAAGCCATCGCTTCTGCAACAACAAGGCCGAACCCTTCCCAGGCCGAAGATAAAACGAAAATATCTGCTTGCTTCATCAACTCTGGAACATCAGCCCGTATCCCCAAAAAATTCACCCGAGAATCAATCCCAAAATCCCTTGCCATCTTCTCTAAATTGTTGCGTTCCCCACCTTCACCAACAATATCAAGCCTAAGCTTTATTCCTGCGCATTTTGATGACAATAACTTAAATGCTTTCAGCAGGTTAGGGTAATCTTTTTCAGGTTGAAGACGACCAACTGCCAAAAGTCGAAATTCGTTACGTGCATTCAATTCGGCTTCAGGATTTACCCGATCAAAACGGGACAGATCTATACCATTGTAAACAGCAATCATACGTCCATTAGGGGCTGCGCCGCTCTTAACAAAGGCCTTTACAGCCGCTTCGCTTACATTGGTTGAGATATCAGCAAGAGAGTCCGTTATCCGGTAAAGAACAGACCTCAACCTCCCGCCCTCTGATGTGCTATGGGCAGTTGAAATCAATCGAGGTATAAAACATCTCAACCGAGCTAGCCTTGCAAGAATGTTTGCGTGAAACATATGACTGTGAACTACGTCGGGTTCAAAAGCCTCAAGTTCCTTTATTAACGCTGCCATACTAACCAAGAAACTAAGAGGATTTTTCCCCATACCTAACCCTCGCACCACCACCTCCGATGAGAGTGGCTTAACATCTGCTGATCCAGTCAAATATAGCAACCTTACTTCATGCCCCAAACGACTGAATCCGTCCGCGAGATCACAAATTTGTCGTTCAGCTCCACCAACACCTAACCCGGTTATGACCAAAAGGATTTTCACCCAGCATCCCTCCAGGCAAACCATCTACACTGCAGATATCGAATTAAACACTTAGCTTTATAGGTCAATCGTTTTTCCCTACCCATCTGAGCCAAGTAATGGATACCGAAACCCCGGGGGTTCATTCGCAAGTTACGCTTAAAATTCTGGGAGTAGCCATCCTCTAAATATTCACAAACATAGACGGATTTATCAGGAAAATAAATGATATCCCCCTCGTCAGAAATCTGATTCCAAATGAGTAATTCCGGTACGAACTTCTCCCCAGCAATAACCGGAAACGGATGAAGAAGCATTGTTGCTCGCCTGAAAATATAGGCTAGATCGCCCTTAAAAAAGTGGGACGCCTCAGTTGGGCTCAGAGTACAGGGACCCATCTGCTTATGCTCAACACCTATAAAAGAACCAGACTCAAACATTCTCCGATAACAAAGGCCAACCACACTATTTTTACCCGTATCATGAATGTCCGAGTATATTTTTTTAATAGCACCTTCAATTAAAAAGTCGTCGCTATCAACTATAAAAATCCAATCACCAAAAGCGGCACGCACTCCCTCATTCAGTGCCGTATGTTTCCCACCATTTTCCTTAGCCAGATATCTGGTTTTAAAGGGGGCTAGCCGCTGAAAACACTCGACTAAGCCCTGTGTTTCATCCGTACTACCATCATCCACTATCAGCCATTCGAATTCTGCGACTGATTGTTTCATCAAACTTTCAAACAGTCTTGGTAAGGTGTGAGCACGATTGAAGGTCGGAGTAAGAATAGTAATCATCGATAGCCCAAATTCAGTTTGATGGCTGCAAAAATAAGAAGAACCAAAAGCAATGTCTCACCGATCAAAAGCCCCCACACCATCCCAATTGCTCCAAAAACGGTCGCAAGCATGTACCCCATGCACATTGCGATCAAAGCAGAAAACATGAGGCTATAACCTGCGGATCTGTCTCTGCCTTGGGGTATCAGTACCGATAGCCCGAGAGACTGATTGAATACACGCAAAGGAATCAAAGCCGCAAACCAGGTTATCAGTTCAACCGATTCGACAAATTCATCGCCCGCCAGAACCAAAATAAGCCACGGCGACAGCCATACAAGGAGGCCAGCACCTACGGCGGCCAGTGCAGTCATAACAAACACGAGCAACCACCCCCGAGCAGCCCCTCCATCTGCATATTGTTTCGAAAAAAATGGAAAGAAAGCCGTTAAAATCGGCATCGCCATCCCTGCCGCTGCTTTCACCAGCTTCTCCGCAGGCACAAAGATTCCTGTCTCATACTTGCTTGATGCCAATCCGAGAACTGCGGGGGAAGCGCTCATTAAAACATCGTTCGCGCTCCGGTACATAAATGTATGCCACCCTTCATTAATCTGAACAAGAGCACTCCGCATGTTACATGTGGGTTTGCCAATTTCACGAAAAACCCACGCTGAGGTCAGTCCAGTATTCACCAGCCCGGCGACGGCAAGAATGTACAACGCCAATGCGCCATCAGTGGGTTCGCTTACAAATATCCAGAGGCCGACCAACGCAACAACCCGTAGAGCCAGATTCAACAACACCGGCCCAACCATCTGTTCTGTGCCCTGAAAGTACCAAAACGGACTAAAACCGAACGCTAAAAAAAATAATCCGGCCGGTAAAATTAAATCAATCGACAATGCCGCAGGCAGCCCCAAAACTAACATCGCCAAAAACGACAAAGACACAACGAGCAGAGCAATTATCAACTTAGCAAGGAAGACATTACCGACGATCTGGGCAATCCGCTCTGGATCTCCGACCGACACAGCTACTTCCCGCGATGCACTGAGATTAAAGCCGTATTCCACAACCAGGGAAAAAGCCAGGGCAAGAGAAAGTGCAAAAAGCACGGCCCCATAAACCTCAGGGCCTAACGCCCGGGTCAGAATTGGTAACTCCAATAAAGGGATGACGAAACCAGACAGATGCGCGGCGGTGAGCCACACGCTGTTAGACAAAACTCTTTTCACGAACGTGATGCGCTCTCAAAGCGCTCCGTGGCTTTGAACAACATCGCCAGAGCCGGCAGAACAACTGCCCACTCGGATATTTCGTTACTTATCGGATGCAATAAACTGCTGAACATATAGATGCCAACAATGCCCAGTGGCAGTGCATTTTCATCAAAGAGCGACCAGGAGTCATTGGCCCTTCGCATCGCTAAAAAAAAGTACCATAACGGAACAAGAAAAATTCCCATATAACCCAGAAAACCGAGCAGCCCGGTATCTGCCAAAACCTGCAGATAGGTCATATGCACCACCATAGGAGAATCCATACTTTCAGTCTGAGCGACTGTGGTACCAAAACCGCTCCCCAACAGAAAATGCTCCTGTACCCCGCGAACCCCCTCTATCAACATGGCAGTGCGGATACTGTCACCGCCTAATTCCCGGCCAGGCTGGATCAAGCCATTCCCGGCCTCTGTTCCAGAGCCCGGGTAATTCGGTACCAGTTCGCCAAGTACCGAGTAAACATGAATAACCGGATTCCAAGGTGAAGGATTGATCCCACCAATAAGAACCAACATCCATACAGCGATGATAAGCGCACGCTTAACGGGCGCATTACTTAGCCCGAAACGGCAACAGACCAACACGGAAAACAGCAGCCAAATCATCGCCGCAAGCAGGGCAGCGGTTCTTGACCCGTCCAACCCCACCAAAGCACATGCGAGAAAAAAAAAGCCCCATTGAAGCTTCGAAGGGTAGCGTTTGTTAAGCAAAACCCAACACAGCGAGGGTATCAAGAATACCCCCGCTTTCCAAAGAACGCCCGGCGGTAACAACGCCCAACCATAGCGCTTCGGCGGAAGTTCCAGCCAGTCAGAGAATCCTCCCAGCCAGACTATTAGAAACCCAACTCCCCCAACCGCTGCCAAGAGGTACAATCCACCGACGAGTTCTTCGGTTTTAGGTACAAAGGAAACCAGCAGCCACAAGAATCCCATAAGCGCCAAATATTTAGGCACTGTGTAAATACCGGCCCCATCATTCACCCAACCGGCAATTAAAATCCCGAGGCAAAAGCAAACCCAGGCCCCCCAAAACAACAACCACGCAGGCGCCCGGGAGACCAATCCGGCAAACGGAGCGACAACGGCATTCAGCAGTGGTTCTGCACGAAACAGAGCCCACGCCAGAATTGCCGTTAATACCAAAGCCCAATGAAGCGGAGCGCCTATTACCAGCTTTATCCCAGCCAACCCGGATACCGTTATAAACAGTGCAAACGCTATTAAAGGGGCACGGCTGTGATTAGCGGAGAATGCCGAGGAGCTTTCGGAAGACATGTCGCTTAATCCTTCCCCGGCACTCTGTCGCCCGAACCTTTACCAGAAATCGTCAGCAGAATGTACTTGAAGTACGCCCCTACGGTTAGCCCCTTAAGCATTTTTGCATCGGTTTCAGCCAAAAGCGCAGGAGTAGACATATCGATATCATTCACTTGGGCTAAACCCGTAATACCTGGCCTCGCAGAAAGCACACCACGACTCTCTCGCTGGGCAATCAATTCGTCCTGACTGAACAGGCAGGGCCGCGGGCCGACCAAGCTCATTTCTCCCTTGAGAACGTTCCATAACTGGGGCAGTTCATCCAGCTTGGTGCGCCGCAAAAAACGACCAAAGGGTGTGATGGCATCCGCACTAGCCAAATGACTGGCGACAGAAGCAGTGTCTTTCCTCATGGTTCGGAACTTAACCAATGTAAAGGGCTTTTTGTTCCGGCCTACCCGCTCCTGCCTGAAAATCGGCGAGCCCGTATCTAAGAAGCCAATCACCACCAAAAGTAGCAATACGGGCATCCCAAAAATCAAACCCAAAGCCGAAAAAATTAGATCAAAAACCCGAATCAAAACCGATTCTCCGTCGTGAAACAGCGGCCCAGCCCTTCCTCAACCGACACCGGCGGCTCCCAGCCAAGCAGAGCACGGGTAAGAGAAATGTCCGCCTGTAAAGACCCCAGCACCCTTTGCGCAACCGCCCGCTTACCCAAAACCGTTGCACCAAACATCAACAGGCCTGCAGGAACTGGTAGCAAACGTGCAGGCATTCCGGCCGCGCGACCCAACCTGCGGAGCAGTTCAGGTGTAGACAAATCGTGACCATCACTGACCATAAACGTTTGATTGGCAGCGGCAGGATGATCCATGCAAGCGACGATCAAATCAACCAGATTGTCTACCCCCACGAGCGATCGCTTGTTCTGAATAGCGCCAAACGGCAGTGGCACGCCTTTCTGTACCAGTTTTACCATACTGGCAAAATTGCCCTTAACACTCGGCCCATAAACGAGGGGGGGGCGGATGATAACAAACTCCATGCCGGTTTCCCCAGCAATAGCCCTCAACCCCTGTTCGGCTTCCCACTTTGAAACGCCGTAATCGTCTTCTGGGGCCGGAACATCACCGGGAGAGAAAGGCCGCCCTTCCTCTGAAAGCTCTCCATTAACCTTGATTGAACTAATAAAAATAAACCGCCGAACACCTCTCGCAGCAGCCTGGCGCGCAAGGTTAAGGGTGCCTTCTACGTTCACCCTTCGATACTCGGCCAAAGGGTCGGAAGCCTCATCCTTCATAACATGTGAGCGGGCCGCTACGTGAACAACGAGCTCAACCCCCTCTAAAGCGTCGGCGAACTTTGTAGTAGCGCCAAGTTCACCGATAACAAATTCACGACCAACAGCGCACGAACCAGACTTTCGTACGGCACAATGCACATCACGAACCCCGCTGTGCTCAAGGCGTTTAGAAAGGTGTTTTCCCAGAAATCCAGTTGCACCGGTTAGCAGAATTCTCATACGCGCCATAACCTATGATGAGCAACGACCGTTGATAGAACTGTTTATAGACGCCAAATTTTGACGGATTGCTATGAAAGGCGAAGTGTACGGGATACGTTTCAGAAATTCAGTTACGTGGCATAAATCTTGGGCGGGCGGTTAAATGGTCAGAGCTCCCAAAACAAAGGAATCGTCAAAATAGCTATCACTCCTACAAGGAGACTAAGCGGTACACCAATACGCACATAATCCAAAAACTGATAACGCCCAGGGCCATAAACCATCAAGTTAGTCTGATAGCCCAAGGGCGTAATGAAAGAAGCCGAGGCGGCGAACATCACGGCGATAGCGAACGGTAGTACACTCACCCCCAGTTGCTCGGAGACTGCCATCGCAATAGGAAACATCAGCACGGCGGCGGCGTTATTGGTAATCACCTCCGTAAACACAGCCGTCAGCACATACACCATAGCCAGTGCCACCCAGGGCGTCAGCGGCCCCCACCCCAACAACAAACCCGCCACCCATTGAGCAGCGCCTGTTTCGGTCATCGCGTTGCCCAATGCAAAAGAAGCAGCAATCACAACCAGCACGGGCAAATCGACACTGCGCCTGGCACGGCTGGCGGTCAGGCAACCGCTTACAATCATCGCGCCGGCCGCGATAAAAGCCGCTTCCAGAATCGACAACAATCCAGACGCACTCAACAGCACCATCACGCCCAGGATACCCAGCGCCCTGGGCGCCTTGCGAAAATCCGGTGGTGTCGAATCGTTCAGAGCGCTCACCAGCAGAAAGTCCCGGCGGAACCGGTACTGCTCAACAAACTGGTGGCTGGCCTCAAGCAATAGGGTGTCACCCATCCGGAAAGTAATGTCCCCTAGCTTACCAGGCACCCTCTTTCCCTCCCGGGATACGGATAGAATCACCGCATTGAAGCGCGTCCTAAAACGGCTATCCCGAATGGTCTTGTTAAGTGCGGGAAACTCGGGACCCAGAACCACCTCTACCAGGCAGCGCTGATGATTTTCCATTTCCAGTTTGTGAACGCTACCGTGTGCTGGCTTCAAGCCCTGGATCCGACGAAGCTCACTGGCACATTCCGGCGCGCCCACGAAATATAACTTATCGCCGGCCAGCAACGTCCGGTCCGGCTCCACCGCCGTAATCAGGCGGCCATCCCGGTCAATTTCCGTAAGGTAACCGTAGGTCAGTGCTCGCAGCCCTGCCTGAGCGATGGTTTTTCCCACCAGCGGGCCTGGGCTCTCGACTTCTACCTCTACACCGTATTCTCGTACCTGATCCAGCTCTTCGCTGAGCCCACCTCGGTCTGGCAACAGACGGTGACCAACCAACACCAGAAAAGCGCCACCAACCACCAAAAGCGGAACGCCCACCCAAGCCAACTCGAACAACCCAAGGTTAATACCCAGCCGGCTCTGGAGCATGCCATCCACCACCAGATTGGTACTGGTAC
>MDSZ01127139.1_pt1 | contig 10686 bp, 11 predicted proteins | sample 811201 | NCBI WGS metagenome assembly MDSZ01 (sample SAMN05326647, study PRJNA326480) | marine metagenome | isolation source: seawater | place: Indian Ocean: North | collected 2010
GCCACTCTTGCTTATGCAGGTTCGGCTATAGGGGCTCTTCATGCAGGAGATTTTTTTAGTTTATTTATCTGGTGGGAAGCTACTGCCTTAACCTCTGTTTTCATCGTCCTTGCTGGGAATACAGTTTCTGCAAGAAATTCTGCCATGAGATATTTAATTATCCAAGTTTGCTCAGGCGTGTTGTTATTGATAGGTGCAAGTATGATGGTTTATCAAACAGGTAACCATGAATTAACTAAATTAGACTTATCTAGCAATTTTGGAGTATTTATTTTTTTAGCTTTTGGCATAAAAGCAGCATTCCCATTTTTAAATGGTTGGCTTCAAGATTCTTATCCTGAATCCTCTCCTACTGGAACCGTAGCTTTATCTGCTTTTACCACAAAACTAGCGATATATGCGTTGGCTAGGACATTTCCAGGAACTGAAAGCTTAATTTGGATTGGGGCAATCATGACAGCGTTTCCTGTATTTTTTGCAGTTATTGAGAACGACTTAAGAAGGGTTTTATCCTTCAGTCTTAATAACCAATTAGGATTTATGGTTGTAGGAATTGGTATAGGCACTGAGTTATCTTTAAACGGCACAGTTGCTCACGCATTTGTCCACATCATATATAAAGCATTATTATTTATGAGCATGGGAGCAGTACTTCATCGAATTGGCACAACCAAAGCTTCAGAACTTGGCGGTCTCTATAAGTATATGCCTTTGACAACGATATTTTGCATTATTGGAGCAATGTCTATCTCTGCATTTCCTTTATTTAGTGGGTTTGTTGCTAAATCCTTAATAATGTCTGCTCTTGGAGGACAGGGTTTGATATTAATTTACTTTGTTTTATTTTTTGCTTCAGCAGGTGTTTTAGAACATTCTGGAATTAAGATACCTTATTTTGCATTTTTTGCTCACGAAAGAAAAACTAAAGTTAAAGAGGCGCCATTCAATATGTTATTAGCAATGGGCATCGCTGCGCTTTTATGTATTGGTATAGGCGTTTACCCAAAATATCTTTACTCAATTCTACCTTACACTGTAGATTATCAACCTTATACTATTGATCATGTAATTAGCCAACTTCAACTATTAGTATTTGCAATATTGGCTTTCTTGTTTTTGGTTAAATTTAAACTTTATCCTTCTGAAATAAGATCAACAGTTTTAAATTCTGATTGGTTTTATAGAAAAATGCTACCAGGAATTGGTCAACCATTATTTAAAACTTTATCTTCTATTATTAATCAAATTTATTCATTTATAGGATTATTATTTAAACTATCACTAGGCAAAACTAAATCTTTCACTGAAGCTCATTATATTAAAGTAACCACACCAGGTTTTGCGGCACTTGTGCTTATCTCAATTTTATTTCTAATGTTAATTATAGCTGTTATTTAGTTTTTTTAATTTTCGAATATTCTAACTTTATGGCCTCATGTATGAATATCTGCCAAATACGAATAACAATTTCTTTATCAACTTTATTTTTTTTTGCCTTACTTTGAACAGATTTTAAAATATGGGATATTCTTTCATGATCAATTATTTGATCTTGGCTATCCTTCAGTTTCGTGACTTTATGAATTTCTTTAAAACGCTCTGATATCAATTTAACAATTTTATTGTCGATACTGTCTATTTTTAGCCTTACTTTTTTTAATTGTGCTATATTCTTATTTTTTTTCATACTTTAAAGATTAATATAGTGAAGAAGTTATAAATGAAAACATTAAATTCCAATCATAAAGTTGCTATCTTTTGTGGATCTATGTTTGGTTCCAAAAAAGAATTTAAGGAAATAGCAATTAAAGTTACCGAATACTTATCCAAAAAAAATTATGACATTGTCTATGGTGGTGGAGAGAATGGTCTAATGGGGGTAGTAGCAAATACAGCAATAAAGAATAAAGCTCATGTTACTGGAATCATACCTGAATTTCTTGATAGAAGAGAAACTATCCATAGAAAGATTAATAGACTTTATGTCACTAAGACTATGGAACAAAGAAAAAAAAAATTCTTATCACTTTCAGATAGTTTTATTGCATTACCAGGTGGAGGAGGAACAATAGAGGAAATAAGCTTAGTTATTAGCGCCCTACAATTAGGTATAATCAAAAATAAAAAATTTATTATTCTTAATCAAAAAAATTATTGGACAAATATAATTAACCAATATCTAAAAGTTATAGATAATGGTTTTGCGTATAAAAATTTTAATAAATTATTTTCAGTTTGTAAGAATTTAAATGATTTAAAAAAGCACTATTAAATTAATTTTTTAAATGTTTAAGCCAATTCGATAACTCAATTGTTCTAATTTTAAAGTCACTTAAAGATGAGCTATAGCTCTCTTTACTTGGTTTTTTAAAATCTAATATAATATTTTCAATCTGGTTTTTTGAAAAAAGATTTTCACCTAAAAGAATATTTTTTCTCGCATTTAGAATTTGACCAGTATATTTAAAATTAAATTCAGGATGGTATTGGGTTCCCCAAAAATATTTAGTCGCTAGTGACTGTATTGAGTAATGATTATCAGACAGTGATACTGATTTTTTTGGTAAAGAGGTCACATGATCTACATGTGAGGCAAAAGCATCAAAAATTCTAGGCTTGTTTTTATACATTTTATGTTTCAACCCATTATTATTTAAAGAAACATTAAATGATATCCCTATCTCTCTTCCTTTTTTATTTTTTGTAACAGACCCCCCATTACAAACAGTGTAAAGCTGCATTCCCCAACAACTCCCAAATGTTTTAATGGGTAATTTTGAAATTTTCTTCATCAATGTTATTTGATTTTTTATTTCTTTGGTATTGTCATAAATATTTAAGCTTGATCCTGTCCATACGATGCCATCAAAAGATTTAAAGAAATCGTTATCATAATTTTCATTAATATTCATTGAGGGATAAATGAATTTAGTTTTAATTTTAGAATTAATTTTTTTAAGTTGATCTCTATAAAATTCGCATATTGGTTGTATTTTATATTTAGCTAATCTAGCCCAACCTTGCTTATCATATCCATTAACTATTAGTAAATTCATGCATATTTAATATAGTGAGTTTGTCTCAATGTCAGCATTTATCTATAAATCTTTATCAGTTCTTTTTTTTGTATTAATGAGCGTATGTATTAAAGCAACAGCTGATAATATCCCATTATTTCAAGTAGTATTTTTTCGAAATTTTTTTGCATTATTACCTTTGTTTATTTTGATTTTTTTTCTAAAGCTAGAATTTAAATCCATAAATAATTATAAACTGCATATTTTTAGAGCAATAATTGGCATATCTGCGATGTCATTATTTTTTGTTTCAATAAGATATGTTCCTCTTGTTGAGATGCAAACAATAAGCTTTTCATCAGTTTTTTTTATTTCCATTCTATCTATTTTTTTTCTTAGCGAAAAAATTGGTTATAGAAGAATAATTGCTATCATAGTTGGATTTATTGGTATTATTATTATTTTAAAGCCCTCAACAGCTATTTTCTCGAATTATTCATTACTACCTCTAATAGCAAGTTTATTTTTATCAGTAGCTGTAATAATTTTAAAAAAAATTTTATTTACTAATAATAATATTTTATCTGTATGGGTATTTACCGTATTATGCACAATAATTAGCTTATTTTTTTATAATAAAAGTTGGGTAATACCTAATAACTTAGATTTATTTTTTATGATATCCTCTGGATTATTTGGGTTTGTTGCTCAAATATGTTTAACAAAATCTTTTCAGCTTGCTGATGCATCCATATTAGCTCCATTAGATTTCTCTTCAGTGATTTGGTCTTTTTTTCTTGGTTATATATTTTTTGGAGAGCTGATAACTAATAATGTTTTAATTGGTGGAATTATAATTATAGCCAGTGTTGCTTACATATTCTATCGAGAAAGAGTTCTTAAAAAGCAAGTTGTTGTTGGTGTAAACAAACAATTTTAAATTGACAATATGTAATTAGACTTATCTAAGTTTTTTTGATATTTAAATTTTATGGAATACTTACATACAATGGTTCGTATAAGTGATATCGATGCTTCAATTGATTTTTATTGTAATAAACTGGGTCTAATTGAATACTCTAGAAAAGATTATGAAAAGGGAAGATTCACTCTTATTTTTCTTTGTGCGCCTGATGATATGTCTTTGGCAGAAGAAAAAAGGAAACCTCTGTTGGAATTGACATATAATTGGGATAAAGAAGATTACAAATCTGGAAGAAACTTTGGTCATTTAGCCTTTGGAGTAGATAATATTTATGAAACTTGCCAAAAACTAATAGATAATAATGTAGTCATTAACAGACCTCCGAGAGATGGCCGCATGGCTTTTATAAAATCGCCTGATGGCATTTCAATTGAATTACTTCAAAAAGGTGAAAATTTAGAATTAAAGGAACCCTGGCAAGGTATGGAAAACTCTGGAAGTTGGTAAGAAATTTAATTTAAATTTCTGAAAGTTTTTTCACAAGGTCTTCCCTAGTCAAACTCCCATTGTTTTGTGAAATGACTTCTAGAGACTTTCTAATTATATCTTCATCACCTGGTTCTTCCAAGTCAGATAAAATAATTTCCCTCATAAGCTCTTGATTTTCTGGTTGACCAATATCTTCTAAAATATATTGAGCAAATATTTTATTTCTAGAATTCCTTTTATCAAACTCAGACTGATCTTTTTGGCTTTGTTCAGCTTCGTAAGCTTTTTGTCTATCTTTAAATTTATCCATAATTAATTATTTCATAGTTGGCATATTTAGTGAAGCCCCTGCGACATCATCAGGCCACCTTGAGGTAATAGTTTTTCTTTTTGTATAAAAATTAATCCCTTCTTCACCGTGCATACCGTGACCTCCAAATATGGAACCTTTCCAGCCGCCAAAACTATAAAAGGCCATGGGTACTGGTATAGGAATGTTTATACCGACCATACCAATTTGGACATTTTTCATAAAATTTCGAGCTAATGTGCCATTAGAAGTATAAATTGAGGTACCATTTCCAAATTTATGTTCATTAATTACAGACATAGCCTTCTCAAAATCATCTAAATTGACAACAGATAGAACTGGGCCAAAAATTTCCTCTTTATAAATAGTCATATCTGTTTTGACATTATTAAATATTGTAGGCCCAACAAAATTACCATTTTCAAAACCTTGTAATGAGATTTTCCTACCATCCATTTCAAGGTCTGCACCTTCAGCTATTCCTTTTTCAATATAAGAAAGAACTTTTTGTTTATGTTCTTTTGTTATGAGAGGTCCCATTTCACTTAGAGGATCTAAAGACTCACCAACTTTTATTGTAGAAGTTTTTTCTTTGAGTAATTCCATAAATGGTTTTTGAATTTTACCTATAGGAATAGCTACTGATGTTGCCATGCATCTTTCACCAGCAGATCCAAATGCAGCTCCAATCAGACCATTAACTGCATCTTCCAAATTTGCATCCTCCATAATTAACATATGGTTTTTAGCTCCACCAAGAGCTTGTACTCTTTTGTTATTTTTAGCACATTCTGTGTAAATATATTTGGCAACTGGCGTAGATCCCACAAAACTTACTGAGGATATATCTGGGCTTTGCAAAATCATATCTACAACGCTTTTATCACCATTTATAATAGTTAAGACATTCTCAGGAAGACCGGCTTCGGTTAGGAGTTCCGCAAGTTTAAGAGAACATTGAGGCACTTTTTCCGAAGGTTTGAGCATAAAAACATTTCCACAAGCGATTGAAATAGGAAACATCCACATTGGAACCATAGCTGGAAAATTAAAAGGAGTGATGCCTGCACATATACCTAAAGGCTGCCTCACATCATATGAGTCAACATTTGTTCCAACATTAATTGAATAATTGCCTTTTAATAGATGTGGAATACCACAGGCAAAATCTACAACTTCTAATCCACGCTGCAAAGAACCTTTAGCATCAGAAAAAACTTTACCATGTTCCTCCGAGATTATTCTTGAAATATCATCATAGTTTTTTTCAATAAGTGACTTAAATTTAAATAAGATATTACTTCTTTTAGTGATAGGTGTTTCAGACCAAGTAATTTGAGCAGATTTCATTTTTTCAATAATTTTTTGAAATGAGTCACTGGATGTAATAGGGACCTGGGCATACTCCTCTCCTGTAGTAGGCTTATATAATGAAATATAATTAGATGTATCCTCTTCGTTTGCTTTACCGTCTACAAAATTACAGATTGTCTTCATAGGGCAATAAAATAGAGAAATAAAAATTGATGTAAATATCTAAAATAATTGATTTTAAGTTCTTAATTGCTAATATTTTAATACTTAACAGGGGTGCTCTTTGAGCTGAGAGAGGCTTTCCTTAACCCTAGAACCTGAACCGGATAATGCCGGCGTAGGAAGTTACCCTACCACAGCAATCTTGGTTCTTTGTTAATGAAAGGATTAACGATGAACATTAAACTAATATTAGTACTTTTCTTCATTCCTTTAGCAGCTTTTGCTAAAAATGAGTTGAAGATTTTTACTTATGGTTCCTTTAACTCTGATTGGGGTCCGGGACCAAATATAGAAAAAGAATTTGAGGCAATATGTGATTGCGATCTTATATGGAATACATCTGATTCCTCAGGTGCTTTACTTTCAAGAATAAAGCTTACTAATAACAAAGAAGAATACGATATTGTATTAGGCCTTGATGATTCTTTACTAGATGAAGCAAAAAAATCTAATTTATTTATCAAACATAAAATTAAAGTCAAAGGCTTAGATATTGTTTGGGATGACGATTATTTCACTCCTTTTGACTTTGGATACTTTAGTTTTATTTATGACGAAAATAAATTAAAAAACCCTCCAAAGTCTTTTAAAGAATTATCTAAAAGAAAAGATCTATCAATAATAATTATGGATCCTCGATTTTCTACACCAGGTTTAGGTTTGGCGAAATGGATTAATCAGATTTATGGAGAAAATTCATTGAATTTCTGGAATCAAATTGAAGACCAAATAGTAATAACTGCAAAAAGTTGGTCAGATGGTTATGGACTTTTTTTAGAAGGAGAGTCAGACATGGTTCTAAGTTACAGCACATCGCCAGCATACCATTCGTTGATTGAAGGAAATACGCAATACAAATCTATGATTTTTGAAGAAGGACACGCAAGACAAATAGAAGTAATGGGTATTCTGAAAAATACTACAAATGTTGAATTGGCGCGATCTTTTATGGAATTTTCTTTGTTAGAAGGATTTCAGAGACACATACCTCAAGGAAATTGGATGTATCCAGTTTTAAATTTGAAAAACTCAGAAAAAGATTTTTATAACTCTTCCCCCATGCCAAAGTCATTAGATCAAATTTTTCCATCATTAGATCAAAAAAATAGATGGATAGAAGATTGGGAAAGATCAATAAGTGACTAACATATTTAAAAATAAGGAAGTTTTGCTAATAAAACTTCCTTATTTAATATATCTTTTTTTAATCTTAATTATTTTTTCCTCGACCTTTTTCTATTTATTTTTTGTAAATTCTAATGGTGAACTAAATATTACTTCTTATACAAAAAATATAAAATTTTCTTTTTTTCAAGCTTTTATATCTAGTTTAATTTCTTCTATTTTTGGTTTTATTTTTGGTTGTATATTTTATTTATCTGATAAAAATCAAAGAATTATTTCATCATTTTTAAACTTTTGTTTTATTTTGCCAGTAATATTTATCAGTTTTGGATTTATTTTTCTTTATAGCTCAAGAGGACTTTTAAGTAGTTTGTTTGAAGTATTTTCAATTCAATATGAATTTAAAATATTTTCTCTAACAGGTATTATACTTGTAACCACTTACTTTAATATAGCATTAAATGCTAATTTCTTTTTTAGAAGAATGGTCAATATTCCAGAAAATTACTTAAAAATTCTGCACTCAAATGGAATTTCTTTTTTATACGCCTTAAGACATCAATTAAAAAAATATATTTTTTCAGGTTATTCCTCAGTGATAATACTAACTTTTGTTTTTTGTATCGGTAATTTTACTATTGTTTATTTGTTATCAGGGTCTCCTAAGCTCACTACAATTGAGCTTGCGATCTATCAATCAATTACTTTCGAGGCTAATTTAAAAAAGGCAATTATTTTAGGATTAACTCAACTCTCAATTATTTTAATAATTTCATTTTTTATATCATCAAGATCCCTAAGTTTTAGTTCTTATTCTAATTTTAAATCATTTTTTATTTATAAAAATAAAAGTTATTTTTTAGATATTATTTTTTGGATAATTATTTCCTATTTCTGCTTACCTTTTTTGGTTTTAATAAAAGGATTATTATCTTTTAGAATAGAGGCACTTATTAACACTGGTTTTTTTAATAGTTTGATAAACAGCTTTTTAGTCTCTTCAATTTCTTTATTTATTTCTATTTTATTATCTTTATCGGCACTATTTGTTTATAGATATTTTGTAGATTATAAAAATTTATTACACAAATTTGTTTTTATTTCAATTACAATTTTACTTTTTGTTCCGTCACTTTCATTATCTGCTATGATTTTTTATTTAAATTATTCTCTAAATTTTATTTTCAATAATTTTTATATTGTTTCTTTGATAAATAGTTTTTTTATTACACCGATTATGTTTATTTTTCTAATTAGTAAGTTTATGGAAAATCATCTTTATGAATATAAAAATTCTCTTATTTTTAACGTTAAACCAATAATTAGATTATTTAAAATTGATTTACCAAAAATTAAAAAAGAACTTTATTTAATAAGCGCGACAGTATTTGTTTTAACCCTAGGAGATTTAACTTCAGTCACCATCTTTAATGATAGTTCATTTAATACTATACCTCTATATATCTCCCAACTTTATAGTAATTACAGATATGATGATGCTTTTTTTGTTTTATCGTTATTCATCATCATTATTTTATTAATAATATCTATTCCATTCAGGTTATCATCAAAAAATGATTAATGTTAATAATCTAAAATATATCTATCCAAAATTTGTTGTTGATTTTAATTTTGAAATAACTTCTCCTGAAATCGTTGGAGTAATTGGTAAGAGTGGCTCAGGTAAATCTACTTTATTTAATTTGATCTCTGGTTTCTTAAAGCCTAATTCAGGTACAATATTTTTAGATAAAATGAATATCACAAGTCTAAAACCCTATGAAAGAAATTTATCTATTCTATTCCAAGATCATAATAATTTTGACCATTTATCTATTTTTCAAAATATAATTTTAGGCATAGATCCAACTATGAAAAAAAGCTTATCAAATTTATCAATAGTCAAAGAGGCTATGAATAAAATTTCACTAGATTTTGATATTGATAAAAAAGTTAGTGAGCTATCAGGTGGGGAGCAACAAAGAGTTTCAATTGCAAGATGTCTTATTAGGAATAAACCTTTTTTATTATTAGATGAACCTTTTAATTCACTCGATCCTGGCCTAAGAAAGAAACTCTACTCTGATATTCAATCTATGACATTAAATGAAAATCTTACAACTTTTATTAGCAGTCACTTAATCAACGAACTCAGAATTATGACTGATAGTTTTTTATTTTTACATAAAGGAAAAATTGTAGAAAATAGAATAATGTCATATAAGGAACTAATTACTAATAATTTATTCAAAGAATATCTCCAATAAAATCCTCTATACCTTTTATTAAATTTTTATCTAATTTGAAAATCTTTTTATTTTTTTTTAATATTTTCTGATAAGCATAATCTAATATCATGCAAATTGGAGTGTAATGATTTATTTCCTTAATTGGTAATTCAAATACTTTTGATATTTTATTTATTTGACTTTTATTGAAATTTTCTAGGTAAGAAAACATAGCTAATTCAAATCCTAGAGAAGATTTAATTCGATAATCCCAGTCCAATAAATAAAGTTTTTTTTGGGAAATTATTAAATTTGAGAAATGAATATCGCCATGACAAACTCTATTTTGTGGATAAACTTCAATGTAATCCTTTAATTGATTAAGTTTTTTTTTAGATAAAGTTGTTAATTTTATATGATGCAAATAGTTAGTTATTTCATTAAATAAACTATTGTTGATTAAGTCTAAATTAACATGATTTAACTTTTGCAATCTGTATTTTAATTGTTTTTGAAAAGCAATGTTCTTAAAAAATATTTTTTTAGTTAAATGATAATCCTTACTTATATTACTCATTTCTAATATATGCTTTGATAAGACTTTATGATGGGCAGATATTTTTAATTTATTTATCTTATTGAAAAAATTAAGATTATTGAAATTATTATCCCTTTTAAAATCTGAGAAGGCTATATCGTTATAAATTTTATATACTTTTATTTTATTTCTTATTCTAGTCTTATAAATAGAAGAAAATCCTTGATTTTGAGTACTTAAATTAACCATAAGTAATAACTATAATTTTAGTTTGTTTTTCTTAGAATATCCTATATTAATCTATCTGTACTATTTAAGGCTAACTATAATTGAATTAAAACAACGTTTCCCCAAAAACTTATTTTACGATTTAATGCTTGTTATCCTTATATTTAAGAAAGGTAATACTAATGACTACTGGAACAGTGAAATGGTTTAACCCAAAAAAAGGATATGGGTTTATTGCCCCTGATGGAGAAGATAAAGATATCTTTGTCCACATCACAGCTGTTCAACAA
>MDSZ01050783.1_pt1 | contig 10684 bp, 10 predicted proteins | sample 811201 | NCBI WGS metagenome assembly MDSZ01 (sample SAMN05326647, study PRJNA326480) | marine metagenome | isolation source: seawater | place: Indian Ocean: North | collected 2010
ACAGGTCTGGCAAAGAGATCATAACTTTAATTTTTCTATTGTGTTTAATTTATCAATTATATCTATTCTTCTTGCATCATTTTCTAAGTCTACCCAAGAAATTGATCCTGAGGCTTTTAATTTAGTTAACTTTTCTGACTGAGAAATTTTTTCTTTCTCTAGAAAATTGATTGCCTCTAAAGCTGCAGGTCTATCATTACAAACCAATACCATGTTACAACCGCTCTCTAATGCTTTACCCACTTTGGCTTCAATGCCTCCCACATAATCTGCGCCCTTCATTGAGAGGTCATCACTAAAGATTGTTCCAGCATATTCCATTTTATTTCTTAAAATTTCTTGCAGCCAAAACTTTGAAAAAGTTGCTATCTCTTTATCGATATTTGAAAAAGATATGTGAGCCGTCATTATCCCGCCAAGTTGGAGCTTTAAAGCATCAAAGGGAAGCAAATCATGACTCTCTAGCTCTGATAAAGTTCTTGTATCTTGAGAAAAAGTAAGATGGCTATCAGCAAAGATACCGCCATGTCCTGGGAAATGCTTACCAATGGCCTGCATTCCTGCTTGATTCATACCTTTAATAAAGGCCTTTGCTATAGGAATAACATTCTCTGGATTTTCACCTATTGATCTATCGCCGATTACAGAACTTCTTGAATTATCAAGATCTAAAACAGGTGCAAAACTTATATCTAAACCAGATGCAATCACCTCTGATGCCATTAACCAACCTAAATCAGTTGAAAAGGAAAAGTTTTTATCACTATCTGAATTTAAAAATGCAGCTAGTTTTTGCATAGTCGGCAAAATTGTATAGCCCTCTTTTAAACGCTGAACCCTGCCGCCCTCTTGATCTACTGCAATAAGAAGCATTGGATTTATCTTTTTTATTTCTCCACATAAATCTTGCACTTGATCTCTTGAGAAAATATTTCGAGCGAATAAAATTACACCCCCGACATGTGGATTTTGCAAAATATTTTTTTCCTCTTCTGTTACATGAAGCCCATCAAGATCCAGCATTAATCTTCCGAGAAACTGATTTTTTTTCATCTAAAGATAGCTAAAAATATTTATTGTTGATTGCTTGAGTAATATTTTCTGGATTTAATCCTACCCACAAAGGCAGTCTTACAATTCTGCTAGACAAATCTTCCGTTAGCACCATATCACTTCCGATGCGACAAAATTTCCTTCCCGCTTTTGAATTATGCAATGGAATATAATGGAAAATACAATGAATCTTATTTTCATGCATATATTTAATAAAATTTTCTCTCTCAGCATTATCATTAAGCAGAAGATAGTAAATATGTCCATTGATACTGCATCCTTCTGGAACGAATGGAAGACTGAAGAATTCTGAAAAATCTTGAGAATGAAAAAATTCATGGAATTGGTACCAAATTTTTAAGCGTTGATTAGTTATATTAGAAGCTTCTTCTAATTGGGCAAACAGAAAGGCTGCTACGGTCTCTCCTGGTAAAAAAGAAGAGCCAATATCTCGCCATGAATATTTGTCGACCTCACCTCGAAAAAACTGCTTGCGATCAGTGCCTTTCTCTCTGATCATTTCAGCACGCTCAATAAAATCTTTATTGTTTATAATAATGGCTCCGCCTTCTCCTGAGATAATATTTTTTGTTTCGTGAAAACTGAGACATCCCAAATCTCCGATCGAGCCTAATGGCTTTCCTTTATATGAAGACATTATGCCTTGAGCAGCATCTTCTATAACAAAAAGATTATGTTTTTTGGCAATACTCATTATTGAATCCATTTCACATGCTACTCCTGCATAATGCACAGGGAGAATTGCTTTTGTTCTTGAGGTAATAGCCTCTTCAATAAGCGCTTCGTTAATGTTCAATGTGTCTTTACGAATATCAACAAATACAGGTATCCCTCCCCTTAAAACAAATGCATTTGCAGATGAAACAAATGTATAAGAAGGCATGATAATTTCATCTCCTGGTTTAATATCGATAAGAATTGCTGCCATCTCAAGAGCAGCTGTACATGAATGAGTTAATAATGCACAAGGAGAACCAATATTTTTTTCTAACCATTGACTACATAGAGAAGTAAAGTGACCGTCGCCGGATAATTGGCCTAGTTCATGGGCTTCAGATATTCGATTAACTTCCTGACCAGTTAAATATGGTTTATTAAAAGGGATCATTCAAAATTTATAATTTTATAAAATTGTATAATGTTATTATCATCGCAGTAATGTTTCTAAAGTTAAATGACTACAGTTAATCAAATTATCAAGTATAGCTCTGTCGGCATGCTTGCTAACAGTATTGGCTATATTTTATATATTATTATTTCAAACTTCATTGGTATAAATCCGCCAGTTGCTGCTATTTTATCTGGGTTTATGGTCATTGGAATAAGCTATTTCTTAAATACAAAATTTACTTTTAAAAGTAAAAATAAAGGATTGGTTGGTGCTGTCAACTATTTCTTATTGTATATAATTGCAATATTGCTTCATTCATTAATCATCTTCATTTTTAGTAACATATTAGGTTTTGCTCACGAGATTGTTGCTGCAATAAGCTTAGTGATAATTTCATGTGCATTATTTTTAATTCAAAAATTTTATTTCTTCCAGAGATAAATATCAAAGAAGTTAATTGTTATAACGATATGCAATTTTTAGACTACTATAAATATAGTTAATAGATTATTAATCTGAATCTATCCTGATTCAGAGACTTAGCTTTGCTAGAGTTTTTTGGGCTTGTTATGTATCTCTTTTACTATTGTCAAAGGGCGTTTTTTTGTTTCTATAAAAATTTTTGACAAATAAATTCCAATTATTCCTATAAATGAAATAATAATGCCCCCCAGCAACCAAATTGATGCCATAACTGACGTCCATCCATCTGGTGGACTCAAAAAGAAAGCCCAATTAACTACAAGATTAATAATATAAACAAAAGAGATCAAAGAAATAAATAGCCCAAAATAAAAGATCGCAATCAATGGTGAATTACTAAATGAGGTAATTCCATTGACAAAGAGTGACAGTTTTTTTCTTAGTGTATATGAGCTTTCGCTTATGCTTAGCTTGCTAACACTCAATGGTTGTTGGTCGAAGCCAGTTAATTGCCATAGCCCCGAAATAAAAATTTCTCTTTCTTGATGAAGAAGCAATGCGCTTACGTACTCACTTGTCATAAGCCGTGCCGTAGTCTGATTAGATGGGACTTTGATATTTGAAAAAAAATTGAAAATTTTCCAAAATATAAGTCCGCTTAATTTTTCAAATAATTTACCTTTGCGCTCTGTCTGAACGCCATAAACTACATCACATTTACGATATTTGAGTTCTGCATAAAACATGCTCAGATACTCAGGCTCTTCTTCAAGATCACTATCTATAATAAATATTTTCTCACCAGTAGCATATTTTAAACCTGTCATCATGGCTTTCCAGTGACCAAAATTTCGAGATAGATTAATTACTATAAGATTTGGATCAGTTTCAGCAAGATCAATTGCAGTTGCGAGGGATTCGTCTGGAGAACCGTCATTCACTAAGATTATTTCATAGCTATCAGGGGAAACTTTTGCTGCTTCTGCTTTGATTCTATTATAAAAATCGACCAAGCTTGGAGCAGAGAAATATAATGTAGAAACTATAGATAATTTCATAACTTTATTTTAGTTGCATTAATTTAATAAAGGAATATTTAAAACCAATAGTGCAAAATATACATAGGTTTTCTGTATGAAAAACCTAATTTAGAATATAAATTGAGAACCGGCACATTGTTTACAGATATACTTGATGTAATCTCTTCTAGACCCATGCTCATCCCATCAAGAATTGTTTGGACATATAGACTCTTACCAAGCCCTTTTCCTGTAAAGTCTTGGGAAATTCCAGCCAAAATCATGCTTTCTTTATTCCAAATATTGAAACCAACTAGAGTCTTATTTTCCATAAGATATGTACAATAATTGTTATGATTCTTAAAAAGATCTAACTCTACCCACAATGCAATTCTATTATCAGCAACAGACTTCTTACAACTAGGATCCATATGGAATCTATCTGTTGTAAAAGTTTTTTTAGAGATCTTGATCATTTGATTTTTTATTGAGCTTTCAAGGCACTCAACAGGACTACAATAATTTTCAAAGCCTGCAATTTTATTAGGCTTCATCGAATAAATAGATTTAATAGCAACTTGTGAAGATACAAGATTTAGATCTAAGTAGGGGCATATTGACAACTCGATTAACTTAAAACCTGCATCTTGAGAAAATATGGACTCGTTTATATTTTCGGCATTAATCTTTAATTGAACAAAGAAATTATCTTTTAATTCAGTCTGTTTTTTTTCTAAAATTGATTCGACAACTTTATTATTTTTTATAGTCCCTTCAAGCTGATATGCGGGCATGCCAAGATTTCTTGTTTCCCAAGGTATGTCGATCAAACAAAGTTTACTCATTTTTTAGCCATTCACTCCTGTAAGAAAGTTTACCCTAGTTGCCAAAATAAGGACTCCTAAAATGCATGGAAATGAAAAAGTGAAGCCAAGTATTGCTGACCCCAGTCTATTATTAGCAACTATCATTAAGTACGATAACCCTATTGCGAAAATTGATGAAAAGATAAATGAATATCCCATAAGATGCACAGACAATGATTGCTGAAAAATTGTTATAAAAAATATTAGGGAGAATATTAATGGTAAGAAAATTTGCTTTGCTTCACTGGAAGATTTTATAAAAGTATAAGCGCCCACTATTGATACTAAAGAAATAAGGGCTATGCCAAGTATTGATAAAAAACAATTAAACAAGGCTATTTTTACTGCTAGATCACCAGAGATACTATCTATTATATTACCCTGCAAACATTGTGTAATGCGATTTCCTCCCAGAAATTGAAGCGCTCCAAGCAGTCCACCATTGTGGATATCATTTCCAGAAATTCCAATTCTGTAAAGAATTGATGATCCTGCGACGCCATCCAAATTTTGTTGCGCAAAAAAACGGACTAAAAATATCACTATTACGGGTATTAATAGAGATAAGAAAGTCTTAGTGATGTCTAAAAGATTGCTTTGAAAAAAAGGAAAGTATCGTATTGCATCATTTTTTTTATTCACAGAATAAGAAGCAGCGACAACCAAGGTATAAAATATTAGTAAAGCTGCAGCCCATTGAAAATGAAATAATCCAGCAATTAAAAAACATATGTAGCCAAAGTTTGATAAATTATTTTTAAAGAAAAGTATTCCTGCTAGAAAAAATAATAAAAAATAAATTTCAAACCATGGTGCTAGAAACATTTTGTATGACCAAGGTGATGTTATAAAAAATGCAAAGCATGCAAGGCCAACAATAATTATGGGCAGGCGCATATGTATTTTTAATGAGCTAATGAATAGCTCTGAAACAAATATACCGCACATAAATATTGCTAATTTATCTATAAGCGGACCAAGAAAAAAGAGCAACTCTTTTCCTCCAAAATGGTTTATTAGTATGTATGGCAACATGCTAAGGCTAGAAACTGATAAATAAATTTTATCCTTCCAAGCAATATATTCTAGCGAGCAATCACTACAGGTATCCCAGATAGAAAATCCATAAGATATAAAGTATCCATTGATTTTTAAAAACTCTACAGCATTAAAAATTCTTTGAGCATGCCAATCTAGCCAACCAATTCCTAAAGGCGCATAAAAATGCATAAAAGCAATGTAGAAAAGAAAAATGAATAGGTAGGCTGTGACCCTTAACGAAAATTGCATTAAAGTATGTTAACAAATACTACCAATAATCTAAAAAATATAAATTTATCCATCTCAAAAGGAGTATTTATAAACAATTATCCTTTTATACATTTAATTAACTCTGCGGTTACAGCTTGATCTCCAGAAAAAATTGATGGTGCTATTCTAGATGCAATTTTTCCATATCTCTCAGATATCGTTTCTGAAACCTCAGAGGGCGTCCCCGTAACTGCTATATTTTCTAATATTTCATCTGAAATGAGATTTGGGATTTCTTGCCATAACCCCTTTTTAGTGAGGCTATTAAGCTCTTGCTGGATGTTTTCCCAACCATGCTGCTCTAGAACTACTTTATAAGCTGGGGTAGAACCATAAAAACCAATTTGTGCCTTACAAGCATTTCTTGCTTTAACAATTTCCTCATCACTTGTTCCCGTTGCAACCATTACCCCCACTGAAATATCAAATTCTTTTGGTTCTACCATTTCAAGACCTTTATTCACTGATGGCAATGTAATGTTTTCTAGAAACTTACTCGTATGAAAAGGATGAACAATGAAACCATCTCCAGACTCGGCAGCAGCTTGAGTCATCAAAGGCCCAACACCTGCAACATATATTTTAGGCAAACCGAATGGATTTTCACCTGGATTAAAAAAAGGGGTCATTAGTGTGTGTTTATAAAATTCGCCCCTGAAATCTAGTTCTTTCCCTTCATGCCAGCTTTCCCAGATTGCTTTAATGGCATTTACCATTTCTTTCATACGTTTTGCAGGTGAAGACCATGGCATGGAGTATCTCTTTTCAATATGAGGTTTTATTTGCGAACCCAAACCAAGAGTAAACCTTCCTTTGGACATCAATTGCAAATCGTATCCTAGATTAGCCAAAGTCATAGGATTTCTAGAAAATGCTACAGCAATTGAGGTTGAAAGCTCTAATTTTTTCGTTGCTAGAGCAGCAGCTGCAAGAGGAAGAAATGGCTCATGAGGACCCTCAAAAGTATATGCTCCGTCGTATCCAAGATCCTCAAGATTTTTGCTAACTTTTGAAGCCTCAGCTGGATCTCGAGTTATCATCGAGCAATCGATTTTTATTTTTTTCATATGGAGTGATGTTTAATTCAACATAAATGATTATGCTAGATGTATTCCATTTTGTGTATCCCAAGTAGTAATATAGTTATAAATAATTACCAATTAGGAAAAATAATGAACTCAAAAATTTGTGAACTTCTTGATATTGAATTCCCTCTAGTTGCTTTTACCCATTGTAGAGATGTCGTTGTGGCTGTATCAAAGGCAGGTGGGTGCGGTGTATTAGGCGCCGTTGGAATGACTCCTGAGCAGTTAGAAGAAGAGCTAAAATGGATTGATGAGCATATAGATGGACTCCCATATGGGGTAGACGTATTAATTCCAAACAAAATGGCCGATCAAGATAAGAAATTTGATGCTGAAAAATTAATCTCAATGATTCCTCAAGAATATGCAGATTTTAGAGCAGACATTCTTGAGAACCATGATATTGAAGCTGGCGATTTACGAACCATTAAAACAGCAGCAACTTATATGGCTGAAAATACTAAAGCAGATGGGGCTAGAGCTTTATTAGATGTAGCCTTTAGTCATCCTATAAAGATCATAGCGAATGCTTTGGGTGTGCCCCCTGATTGGATGGTACAAATGGGAAAAGACAATGATGTAAAGGTTGCTGCTCTTTTAGGTACAGCACAACACGCTATTAACCAAGTAAAAGCTGGTGTTGATATTTTAGTTGTTTCAGGTACTGAGGCTGGCGGTCACTGTGGCAGCGTTTCAACCATGGTTTTAATCCCAGAAGTTCATAAGGCAATCCAACCCTACGGAGATATACCAATTCTAGCTGCAGGTGGTATCGCAACTGGAAGACAAATGGCAGCTGCAATGAGCATGGGTGCATCAGGCGCTTGGTGCGGCTCTGTCTGGTTAACGACCGCTGAATCTGAAGTTCCACCAGTGATTAAAGAGAAAATGGTGGCTGCAACTTCAAGTCAAACCACTAGATCAAGAAGCAGAACAGGAAAACATTCAAGACAGCTTGTATCAGAATGGACAAAAGCCTGGGAAGCAGAAGGAGCCCCTGAACCACTACCATTACCACTGCAGCCCATGGTGGCTGAACCAGCTTTAGCAAAAGTTAATAAATTAGCAGAAAGTGGGCATGAAGGTGCAAAAGAGCTTTCAACTTACTGGGTTGGTCAAGGCGTGGGCTTGATGAATCAAACAATCTCAGCAAGTGATGTTGTACAAGAATTTAAAGAGGACTTTATTGAAGCATATGAAAGACTGTCTAATTTCGTGGGTGATTAATCCCTAAGAAAGCTTTTCTGGTGTTTAAATGTAAGTAATCTAAGATTTCTTGAGCGGTTGCAATTTTGTTATATCAAATTATAAATTGTTATAAAAAATCATCTATCACGCACCAAAGCTAACAGATATTTTCCATAATCTGTATTTGCTAATTTATTAGCTTGCGTCTCTAATGCTTCATCATCAATCCATCCATTCTTCCAAGCAATTTCCTCCACAGCGCTTATCATCAAGCCCTGTCTTTTTTGAATAGTGCGAACAAATTGACTAGCCTCAAGCAATGCTTCATGCGTCCCTGTATCAAGCCATGCCATACCTCGGCCAAAAGTTTGCACATCTAAAAGACCTTGAGAAAGATAAATTTGATTAATAGAAGTAATTTCCAATTGACCTCTTTTAGATGGAGTAATTGATTTAGCTATATCGATAACTGAATTTTCATAAAAATATAGGCCTGTGATGGCATAGTTGGATTTTGGCCTGCTTGGCTTTTCCTCGATTGAAATTGCAGAATTGGAGGAATCAAACTCAATGACTCCGTACCTTTCAGGATCATTTACAGGGTATGCAAAGACTTTAGCTCCTTTAATTCTTGAAACTGAGTTCCTTAAGATCTCCTGAAGCTGATTACCAAAAAATAAATTATCACCTAAAATCAATCCGCAGGAATCGTTGCCTATAAAATCTTCACCAATTATAAAAGCTTGAGCCAAACCTTCTGGCTCCTGCTGAATTGTATAATTAATTTCAATTCCCAAATGTGATCCATTGCCTAACAGCGCTTCAAAGCTAGCGATATCTTTTTGTGAAGAAATTAATAAAATTTCTCTAATCCCTGCAAGCATCAAAGTGCTCAACGAGTAATAAATCATTGGCTTATCATAAATTGGCATTAACTGCTTAGATGTTGAAAGCGTTATTGGGTGAAGTCGAGTGCCTAGACCCCCAGCTAAAATAATTCCCTTCATATTAGATTGTATAAAAAATAAATTTTCTTCATGATGTGTTTGTTGAACTTTTGGTATTTTCTAACCAAGCTGTATTTTTAATATACCACTGTACTGTTTTCTCTAATCCAGATTGAAATGTTTCTGTAGGTTTCCATTGAAGATTTTTATGAATTTTACTACTTTCAATTGCATATCTAAAATCATGACCTGGTCTATCTTCAATAAAAGTTATTAAATCATGATAACTAGATTGAGGGCTCGTATTCCTGGGTAAAATAGCATCTAAAATATTACATAATTCCTGAACAACCTCTACATTCGTTTTTTGATTATCTCCACCAATACAATAAGAACTGCCTACCTCGCCATTTAAGATAACTGCATACATAGCTTCAACGTGATCTTCAACAAAAATCCAGTCTCTGACATTCATTCCATCACCATAGATTGTTATTGGCTTTTCTTCCATAGCATTCATAATTGTTAAAGGAATTAGCTTTTCTGGGAACTGATACGGTCCATAATTATTAGAACAATTTGAGATTAAGGTAGGTAGGCCGTATGTTTTATGCCAAGACCTAACAAGGTGGTCTGAGCCAGCTTTAGACGCTGAGTATGGAGAGCTTGGATTATAAGGGCTTTCTTCATTAAATAAGCCTATTGAGGAAAGACTGCCAAAAACTTCATCTGTGGAGATATGATGAAATTTAAATTTCAGTTGCTCATTTGAGCTTAATGATAACCAATATTTTCTAGAAATTTCTAATAAGTTATATGTGCCAATAATGTTTGTTTCAATAAAATTTCTAGAATTTTGAATCGACCTATCTACATGAGACTCTGCTGCCAAATGCACTACATATTCAGGATGAAATTCTTCAAATAATTCTCCTAAAAGCTTTTCATCTAAAATATCTCCCTGCACAAAATGATAGCGAGGATTTTTTTCTACCATCTCTAAAGACTTGAGATTGCTGGCATATGTTAGCTTATCGATATTGATGACTTGATGATTTGTTGAGGTTAATAGAAATCTGATATAGGCAGATCCTATGAAACCGGAGCCACCTGTCACAAGAAAACAGCTCATTCTAAAAGCACCAAATACTGATTGATTTAAGGGGCAATATATCTCTTAGAGATAGCTCTTTTAAATCCATCTCTTTCAAAAAGCATATCACTCCAACGTTTGATATTAGGTTTGAATGCTTCATCTATTCCAAGAGTTTTTGCTAAGTATATTGCATAACTAACACATATGTCAGCAATGGTAAATCTATCGGAACACAGATACTCTCTTGACCCCAAAGTTTTTTCTAGTAACTTTAATCTTGCTACAAACCATCTTTTATACCCTTCTGCTGCTTTATCGGCAACGCCTATCTCTTGAAGGGTATATCTCAGTACTACAGTTTGAGGAAAGGTTAAAGTTGCATCAGAGTGGGCAAGCCAATTTAAATAATGATGATAATCAATCTCATCGCTGCTAACACACAAGTCTGTAGGACCATATTTATCAACTAGATATTGACACATGGCAACTGATTCTGTCATTTCTACTTCGCCATCAATAAGGTACGGGATAGTGCCAAGAATATTTATATCCATGTATTCCTTG
>MDSZ01094659.1_pt1 | contig 10684 bp, 9 predicted proteins | sample 811201 | NCBI WGS metagenome assembly MDSZ01 (sample SAMN05326647, study PRJNA326480) | marine metagenome | isolation source: seawater | place: Indian Ocean: North | collected 2010
TCAGACATAATTATGTTAAGTGAAGAAACTGCAGTTGAAAAAAGTTGGAAAAAAACAATAGATTGGCTAGATAAATTTATAAAAAAACAAAAAAAAACTTTAGATAAAAATACTGACAAAAATATTTTTTGGAAAACTGTAGATCTTGTAAGAAATAATGTTTTAGTAGTATTCACAAAAAAAGGCTTCATGTTTGACAAAATTTTTAAACATAATATCAAAAATGATGTAATTATTTTTACCGATACTCAAAAAACTAAATCTATTGCAAAATTTTACAAAAACGCAAAATGTATAATGACCGATAAATTTAATAATAAAAATATAAGCAAATTTTATTATGAAAATATAAAAAAAAATAAAAAAACTATTTTTAAAAATAATGACAATGCTTTTTTAATTACAATTTCATTCCCGAAAAAAGGTTCTTTAGCAAACACATTATCCTTTATAAATAAAGAGGAATTTTGATTTGTGCTTAAAGAAATTTTGAAATTATTCATTTTTTTTTTATTTAAACTAATTCCAAAAAATAAAAAGATATTAGTGTTTGGAGATAGGGCGGGCAGAAGATTTGCTGATAATTCAAGATACTTATTCTTATATATGTCAAAAAATTTTAAAGAGTTTAATTGTATATGGATTACAAAAGAAAAATCAATTCATGATTATCTTTATAGTAAAAATTTAAAATGTTTTTATTCAAATTCTTTTAAGGGTATATATTATTCTTTAAGAGCTAAGTATCACTTATTTAATTTTGTAGAAGATGATATTAATAGACTAATTACTTATTTCTCAGATAGTATACTGTTATGGCATGGAGTTTTACCAAAGAAACTTGGTATTCCTAAAAAATATAATCAAAAAAATTATGTAAATAAAAATTTAATCAAATTTTTAATTTACCCAAATAAAATGATGGCTCAAAATATTTTGGATCATTTCATAGATAAAAAATATGATTTGTTTATATCTGGACTACCTAGAAATATTCTTTTAGATTCAATCGAGAATAATGATTTAGATGATTATTATAGAACAGATAATGAAATTAAATTTTTAAAAGAAATTAAGAAAAAAAAAACAAAAATCCTTGGATATTTTCCAACATGGAGACAGGACGGTATAGAACTATTTAGGGATATTAAGAATTTTGACCAACTAAAAGAACTTAATGAAATATTAAAAAAAAATAATTTATCAATTCTTGTTAAGAAGCATATGAACTCAGAAAAAAAAGACTCTCATAGGCTCTATAATGCTGATATAGAAAAAATATACGAATATATAAAATCTCTAAGTAATTTTGAATTTGCCGATTATGATTTTGATTTAAACTCTATTTTAAAATGTTGTGATGTTCTTATCTCTGATTATTCAGGCGTAATATTTGATTATTTAATGCTTGATAGACCAATAATTATTTATGCTCCTGACTATGAAGACTACTTAAAAAAAGGATTTACTAAAGATCCTATAAAAGAAAATTTTTGTTATTCAGCAAAAAATTTTGAAATACTAAAAGCTCTGATTAATGATTATTCTAAAAATACTAAAAATTTTCAAAATTTTCATAAAACTAGAAGAAATGAAATTAAAGATATAGTTTTTAATGAAAATAATATTGAAAAATTAATTAAACAAATAACTAGTTAAATCTTTATAATTGAAATAATAATAATAATGAAAAAAAATATTTCAATTTTTATATCTGACGAGGGATACGGTCATACAATTAGACAAAGAACAATCATAAAAGAATTATTAAAAAGAAAAAAATTTGGTAAAATAACTGTTTTCCATGAAAAAAATTTAAAAATACTTAAAGAAACTTTTAAAAAAAAAATTAATTACCGTAAAATATTTAATAATCTTAAAACGATTAAGAATAATTCTGGGCATTTAGATATTAATAAAACTCTTCAAGTATTTAAAAATTGGGAAACAAATCATCATTTATGGGTAAGAAAAATAACCAAAGAAATGAAAGATACCGATATTATTATTTCAGATTTTGTGCCTGAAGCATTCGAGATAGGCAAAATTCTTAAAATAAATTCTTATGGAGTTTGTCACTACACATGGGATTGGTTTTATAAAAAAATATTGAGACGAAATAAAACTAATAATCTAACAAAGTATGCACATCAAGCAAATAGAATATTTTTTCCTCCAATTACTGAAAATCAAATTTTAAAAAAATATAAAAAAAATGCTGTTTCAGTAAATTTTTTTTTAAGTGATTTTAAAAGATTAAACATTAAAAAAAAAAATATTTGTGTTTTAATGGACAATGGAACAAGGTCCAATTTAAATAATATTACTAAATCTTTAAAATTTATAAAAAATCTTAAGAATATAAATTTTTATATTAACGCTGAAAATTTAAAAAAAACTAAAGAATTTAAACTTTATAAAAATTCTAAAAATTTAAATTTTGTATATGGAATAAAAAAAATTCATAATATGATTAGAGCTTCTAAATTTATTATTGCTAGAGGTGGATTTAATACTTTAAGTGAAAGTTTAGTCTTAAAAATTCCTGGGTTGCTTGTAGAGGAAAAAAATAATCCTGAGATTAAATCTAATATAAATTATTTAAAAAAATATGGTTTAACTTATGAGTTAAAGATTAAAGATATGAAAGAAAATATAGAAAAAACAATTTTATTTTTTTTAAAACACAAGTACAATAAAATCAAAGATCAATTAATAAAAGCTAATTATAAATCTAATGGAGCAAAACAAGTAGTAGATTATATTATAAAGGAAAATAAAATTGACTAAAATTATTGCAGAACTCTGTCAAAATCACAATGGTGATGCTAAAATCTTAAGTGAGATGGTTGCTGCTGCATCCGAGTCTGGTGCAGACATAGTTAAAATACAATCAATGAGATCTAAAGATCTTACATTTAGGGAAAGATTTGAAAATGGTTTAATTGAAGGTGGAAAAGTTAAAGTCATCAAAAGACCATTCAATGCTGAACTTCAAAGACTGAGTAAACTTGATTTGGATATGGATACTCACGCTAGATTTTTCGAGCTTTGCGATAAATATAAAGTAATTCCAATGACTACAATATTTTCTTTCAATAACATAGAATTTTTAAAACAATTTAAAAATTTAAATCATATAAAAGTTGCTAGTTTCGATTGTAACTCACATGCACTCATTAAAAAAATATGCAATGAATTCAAAGATAAAAAAATAATTGTTTCAACTGGGACGGCATATGATAGAGAAATTGATTTAACAAATAATATATTGTTGGAAAAAAATATCGATTATGCTCTTTTACACTGTATTTCAATATATCCAACGCCAATTTACTCCGCTAATTTAAATAGAATAGATTTTTTAAGAAAAAAATCAAAAGTTGTCGGTTTAAGTGATCACTCTGATCCTGAAAAAGACAAAAATATTATTCCTGCAGCAGGCTTTTTGAAAAAAATCGATTATATTGAAAAACATTTTTCAGTGTTGAATAAAAAATTAACAAAAGATGGTCCTGTCTCTGCTAGCCCAGAACAATTAAAAGAAATCTCAAAATTATCTAAAATGAAAGAAGAAGATCTAAAATTGTATTTAAAAGATATGAAAGTAAATATTGAAAAAATCTTTGGTTCAGAGTCTAGAGAACTTACAGACACTGAACTATTGAACAGAGATTATTATCAAGGAAGATTTGCTTATAAAGATAATGATAATAAAACTTGGTTTAATTGGGATGAAAATTACAATTAATAATGAGATTTGTAAGTTTTAAGAAATGTCCTCTTTGTTCAAGTAAGAATTATAAAAAAAAATATTTCTGCTATCCAAATAGATACTCAGAAGAAATTGCCAGTTATTTGAAAGTTTCTGAAGGTTATATTTTAAAAAAAATATACAATGTTGAATGTGCAAATTGTGGTCTAATTTATAAAAGATATTGGTTTTCAGATAAAAATTTATATGATTTATTCAATAAGATAATTCCAATACATCCTAAATGTTCAGACCGATTTTCAAATAAATTTTCTAAAAAATATTTTTCAAAAATATTTTCTTTGTATTTGAAAGAGCCAATTAATGGAAAGAAATTTAATATGTATAAAAGAACGATATTTTCAATTGTTGACTCAATAAAAAAAAATAAATTACTAAAAAAAAGATTTATTTCATATTTAGAGAAAAATAATAAATCTAAGCTTATAAAACTTAATAAGCAAATAATTCAATTTATTACAGTTCCTGAAAGTTTTAAAAGATTTAGCGGTTATGATACCGAAAATTTTTTTAATTTTATTAATGTTAAAAATAAATTATATAATTATGGTGAATTAGGTTGCCCTAATTGGGGTATGCTAAATAAAGCTAAGAAAAAAGGTTTAAAAACTTATTTTGTATATGGAGACAAAACACATTTTTGGACTTGCAAACAAAAAATATATACCAAAAAAATAAGCTTCAAAAATTTAAATAAATTAAAAGATAAATTAGATTTTTTAGGTGTTTTTTTCTACTTGGATCATATTAAAAGAATAAACTTTTTTATTAAAAAAATATTTAAAAATACACAATCAATTGGAATTTTATTGGAAAAAATAAATTCTAAAAAAGTTGCAATTCAACATTTTACAGGCTGGAATATAAAATCAATAAAGTATTTATCAAAGAAATATAATAAAAATCTTAGTTATAAATTTAAAGAACCATCAAATTCAGATATTAATTTTTTTCTTTTAAATTAAAAATTTAATTTCTACTTAGTTATTTATTTTGATTTTTAATTAAATTCAATTTCTTATCTCTTAATTCATAAATTTTATCTGAATATCTTAAAATATTATGATCATGTGTAACAGTTATTACTATTTTGTCTTTAAAGTGTTCATATATATTTTTCATGATTTCCTGTTTATTTTTTTCATCTAAAAAATTACTTATTTCATCCATAATTACTATTTGAGAATTTCTATAAATGGCTCTTGCAATCCCAATTCTTTGTTTTTCTCCCATTGAAATTTTATCGCCATTATTGCCTAAAAGGGTTTCATCTTGGTATTCTAACTTTGATAATAAATTGTCTAAACCTGCTTTTTTAATTGAATCAATATATCTTTTTTTATCAAAATCTATATCAGGATTTGATAAAGTAATATTATTTTTTAATGATTGATCTAAAATAACAACTCTTTGTGGAACGTAAGATATATTTTTTTTCCATGAACTGAGGTCATCATAAATCGAGTTATTGTTACTCTTTATCATATTTTTCTCATGTGGCTCTAAAAAGCCCAAAATTAAATTTAATAATGTACTTTTACCTGTGCCTGACTCACCAACAATACTAATTTTTTCTGATCCCGAAAGCGATAGATTTATATTATTTAATGTGTAATCTTTATTTATTTGATATTTAAAACTTAAATTTTTTATCTCTAATTCATTTTTATATTGTAAATTTCTACTACTTATTAAGGTAAAATCTTTTTTAAAAAGATTTTCATTTATTGTCTTGAAACTAGATTTTGAAATTTTCATTTTTTGATACGATGTTGATATTTGATTAATTGCTGGAAGCACTCTTAATGTAGCAGCGGCATATACTGCTAAAGTAATCAAAATTTTATCATTTTCCTGATTAAGAAGTAAAATTGAACAAAAAATCAATATGAATATAATTTCAAAAGAAACTCTAGGTAATTGACCTAGCACAGCTCTAGTCCTGCCTATTTGAAGTGTTCGAAATAATACTTTTAAGAATTTTTTTTTATAAATTTTTTGTAGGTTAAAAAATTTTATGTCTTTAATAAAACTTACACTATCTGATATAATTTTGTAAAATTCAGTATCTTTTTCAAATCTTACTAAAGCTAGTTTTTTCAATATTCCACCTAATGAAAATTTTATCAATACAAAGCTTAAGATTAAAATAGCTAAAATAAATGATGCTGATTTTAAATCTACTATAAAAACTAATAAGGCCATAAAGAAAAATATTATTAAGCTGGCTAATAAATTTAAAACAGGAGCTATATAATTTCCTGTAAATTCATTTACTTCTGTAACGATATTTCTATAAATTGACGACGAATGATCCTGAAATAAATCTTCACTTGTATTATACAAGTAATTTAAAAAAATATTTTCCCGAAAATAATTTTGTAAGGAAGCAGTATAATTTGCTTGTAAAAAAGTGATTAAAATACTAAGGAAACCTTTAATAATAATTAAAGTCACAAGTAAGATTACTATTGATTGAATATCGGCTTGAAGATTTAATATTTCAAAAACTTTGGCAAACTGACTGTCATCTATATTTTTTTTTTGAACTAGTATTATAATAGGAACTAATAAAGCGATCGACAAAAAATCCATCAAACTTGATAAAATCACTGTTAGAAATAACAATATCAGTCTTAACTTAAATTTTAACGACAGTGTATTAAAAACTTTTATAAACAATTTTTTTAAATCTTTCTTATGGCTAATTACATTTTTCTAAAAGCTATTTGAAGTAATACATAAATATTATAAAAATTTCAAACATCAAATTTTAGTTGAATCATTTTGTTATTTAATGATACTAGTAGTCAACGAATAATAAATTTTTCATACTATTTTTTTATATTTTCCAGTATTTCTAATAGAAATTCTTAAATCAGTTGATTTGAAAAAATTATTTAATGATTTAAAAATACGATTTTTATCTTTTTCAGAAAAATATTTTAACCAATAATCATAAAAAAGTTTTGAATGAATATTCTCATATCCTTTAACTATTTTTAGAAATTTTTCATAATTTTGAAATAACCAATTATTATCAGGGTAAATATTTCTTAGGAAGTAAAATTCTTCGATTTCTTTTTTATTTATTTTTAAATTAATTCTTTTTAAATTGTTAAGTTTTTTTTTATAATCATTCAAATTTTTTGGATTAACACAAAAATTATAATTTACATGAGGATTGTTTATTGACGCATTTATTACTGGGATATTAAAATATGCATATTCCATTGCAACAGTTCCATGTACAGTTAATACAAAATCTATTCCTTCAGATATAATTTGATGATGTGAAGTATCATTAGGTAATTGAGTTATTTTTCTATATTTATTAAAAAAACTTTTTAAATAATCTTCAGTAATATCTCTATATCTATCATATTTGTGACCAAGTTTTGGATGATTTTTCAAATAAAAATCATATTCGTTAATTTTTTTTTCAGATAGTTCGCCGAGATATTCTAACCAAGTATAATAATCAGAAAAAAAATGTTTGCCATTTAAATGAACTGCATCATAAAAATCATGTGTACATATAAGTATCTTTATTTTTGAATTTTTCTTTAATAATCTTTTTTTTTTATTAACTTTATTAAATGCAGAAACGTTGGTCATATATAGATCATCTTCTAATTTTCCTCTAAACCTCTGCCTGATCTTTTTTTTTGCTAATAAAATTCCCCTTTTTTTGAGACTTATTGGTAGATGCTTTATCATTTTTTTGAAACAAACAAATTCTCCGTGCATTGTCGGAACTTTTTTATTTACTTTGAAAACATCTCTAGTGTTTGTTACAAAACATGGGATATTGTAGTGAATACCAATTCTTATTAACAAACCAAAAGCATAGGTTGTATGTACTCCTATAATATTAGTAACCTTATTATTACCCAAATATTGTTTCCAATAAAAAAACAATTCTACAAATTCTTTAAAAAAGAGCTTAAATTCATCACTATCTACATCTAAGGTTGGTTTATTTTTTAATTTTAAATAAGTATCATAAAGTAAATCACCTATCCAAATTTTTCCAATTTTAAAGTTAACTATATCGTTTTTAATTATTTTTTTTTTAAAAAAATTGTGACAAATTTTTTCCGCTTTTTTTGAAATATCTTTTGATATATCTGGTCTTATAAAATTTTCTACTCCAAAAGATTTATATATATCCGTAAATTTTAAACCAAAAAAATTAGTAATTATCCATTTTATCTTTGTAGAAATCTTTTGCTTTAAAGGAGAAACTACTAAAGAATAGTTGTAATAGGCTATGATCCTATTTGAAGTTTTTTTTTTAATAAAGTTTGCTATTAAAGCCTGACATAGGTGAGAACTACAAAAAAGATTATATTCTATAAGAATGATACCATCATTACTTGATTTATAGCTAAAAAGCTCTTTATTTTTTTTTTTTAAATTTAATTCATTTAACATTTATAATTTTTTTAGCATTTAATTTTATAGATGCACTTATTATATTTTAAGCTCCTAAAGCATTATTTATAACCTGAACTACCGGTGCCGCTCATAATCAAGACTATCTTATTATTTAGCATATTTATTTATACAGCTAGTTAATTTTTGAATAATTTTATTTTGAGTTGTTTTATTTAATTTGTAATAAATCGGCATTGAAATTACTCTTTTATAAAAATCCTCAGAAATTGGGTAGTCTTTTTTATTGAATTTGAATTTTTGTAGAAATTTTTGATGATATAAAGGAGTATAATGAACCTGAAGTTTAATTTTTTTAGCTAGCATTTTTTCAAATAAAGTTTTTTTATCAATTTTTAATAATTTAAAATCAATCAACAAAGGATATAAATGGTAACTATGCATAACATTTTTTTTTTCTGTTGGTGTTTTGAAAAAAAAATTATTTTGAAATTTCTCATTATAATAAGATGCTATTTCTCTTCTTTTTTTTACAAAGCTATTAAGTTTTGTTAATTGGCTTATTCCAAGCGCGGACTGAACATCAGTAAGTCTATAATTAAATCCATACTGATCTACTTTATATCGCCAAATACCAAATTTTTGGGAAATTTTAGAATTTCTTATCATTCCATGGTTTCTTAATTTTTTAATATGTTTATCGATTTCTGAAATAGATGTTAAAACTGAACCTCCTTCACCTGTTGTAAAATTTTTTACAGGATGGTAACTCTGTGTCACAACATCACAATATTTTGATGAATATTTTAATGAATTATTAATTTTTGATCCCATTGCGTGACAATTATCGTTCAAAAGCCAAACTTTATATTTTTTTTTTAAGTAATTTAACGACTCCCAATCACATGGATGCCCAGCATAATCTACACCAATTATAGCTTTAATGTTTTTATCTTTTTTCAAGATGTCTTCGGTTTTATTAATATCAATTGTGTAATCAAATCTATTAACATCTACAAATTCGGGTTTAAAATTATTCATAAGCATAGAGCTCACAGTGGAAATAAAAGTTATTGGTGATGTTAAAATCTTTGAATTTTTTTTTAATTTCAAACTTTTAATAGCTAAATGTAGAGCAGCCGTTCCATTTGATAACGATGAGCAGTAATCAAAACCAAAATATTGCTTAAGTTTGTTCTCAAATTTTTCTACAACACTTCCTTGAGTAAGTTGACCTGATTTAAGTACGTTAACTACAGCTTGAACATCTTTATTATCAATAAAGTGATTACCATAATTTATTATCATAGAGTGCTATATTTTTTTATAAGGTGGTTGTTTTTCATTTAATGGATGGTTTATTATATTTAAAAAAGGCAATAAAGTGTCAAAAAATCTTATGAAAAAAAAAACTTGTCTTTTTTTAGGTTATAACTCAAAAAAGACTAAACTTATCAATTTTTTAAAATCAAAGAAAATAATTGTTACTCAACATCAAAATAAGATACTTTCAAAAAATTTAATAAGAAAATATGATTTTATTATTTCATTTGGTTATAGGAAAATTATTCCCAATAAAATTTTATCATCCTTAAAACGACCAATTATTAATTTACATATTTCCTATTTACCATACAACCGAGGTGCATATTCAAACTTTTGGTCTTTTATTAAAAATACTCCAAAAGGGGTCTCTATACACGAAATAGATAAAGATATAGATACAGGGGATATTTTATTTAGGAAAAAAATTAAATTCAGATTGAACAAAAATACCTCCTTTAAATCAACTTATAAAATTTTATTTAATGAAATAGAAAAATTATTTAAGAAAAATTATAAACTAATAGTTAATGGTAATTATAAAAAAAAAAAACAACTATCAAAAAAAAAATTAAATTTAAAAAGAGAATTACCTAAAAATTTTAATTGGGATATATCAATCTTAAAATTTTTAAAAACTTATAAAACTTGACTTATAAATTATCATAATCTAAAACTAAATTATGAAAAAAAAATCTAACTACAATCGATCACTTAAACTTATAATGCAGATTCAAAATATAAGAAAAAAAAATAATGTAAATTGGATGGATATGCTGAGATTAGCATTTAAACATGACCCTAAGGGAGCCGCAAAGATAATGTCAAATATTTATACAGATGATCAACGAGTAAGTAACCTTGTTCATAAATTAATAAGATCAACTAAATAAATCCTAAAAATCATAGCAAATTTTTTTTATTAAATAATGAAGACATCACAAACACATACTTATAGAAATACATATAAATTACGTCATCACCAAAAAATTTTATTAGATATAGTAAAAAAAGATTTTAAAAATAAAATACATGGAAAAATTTTAGATATAGGATGTGCGAATGGTGTTTTTATAAAAAATTTAAGTAATGAGTTCAAAAAATTTAAGTGCACTGGTATCGATACATCTAGTAACATGATAGTTTTAGCCAAAAAAAATAAATCAAAAAATTTATCTTTTTATAAAA
>MDSZ01121775.1_pt1 | contig 10683 bp, 10 predicted proteins | sample 811201 | NCBI WGS metagenome assembly MDSZ01 (sample SAMN05326647, study PRJNA326480) | marine metagenome | isolation source: seawater | place: Indian Ocean: North | collected 2010
CCTTGCTTTTTGAAGCTAAAATAATTTCAACCATTTTTATTTTGTATTTCAAATATTTTGATTATTGAAGCCGCAGTTTCTTCGACTGATTTCCTGGTTACATCTATAATTGGCCAATTATATTTTTTATAAAGTTGTTTTGATTTTTCGATTTCATCTTTAATTGAATCAAGGTTAGTATATTCTTTAATTCTCGTTTCATTCATTATTGCTACACGGTTCCTTCTAATATCAGAAAGTCTTTCGGGATCTGCTATAAGACCTATGACGCACGCTTTATTGTCTCTGGACTTTAATTCATCAGGGATATTGTGATTTAACACTAGTGGAATGTTTATTGTTTTATAACCTCTGTTTGCCAAATATATTGAAGTAGGAGTCTTGCTAGTTCTGCTAACACCTAACAAAATAATGTCTGCCAACAATATATCATCAAGTTTTTTTCCATCATCATGCGACATAGTAAAATTAATTGCTTCGATTCTTCTATAATACTCATCATCTAATACATGCTGAGCACTTGGTTTGTGAATTGCTTTCTGATTTAATAATTTTGAAAAATTTAAAATCAGATTTCCTAATATCCCAAAACAAGGAACATCATTTTTTTGACTTTCAGATGCAATGTATTTTGCCAGTTTTATCTCTACAATTGTGTATAAAATTATAGAATTTTTAGACACCTTACATTCCTTAATGATTTTATTGATTTGTTGCTCTGTTCTTACAAAAGCAAATTCCTTTTTTTCATAATCGAAATTGGCAAATTGTGATTTTAATGATAAAAAAATTCTATCTAATGTTTCGCCCGTTGAGTCAGACACAAGATATACATTGTATTTTTCGTTCATAACTCTGTTAATATTTATTTAATAAAATTGTTTTTTTCATTATTAAAAATTTTATTTTAAAAAAGTTAACAATAATTAACATTTTTCTGACATTTTGTTAGATGTTGATATTATAATTCTATGATTGTTTATAATTATTGAAAATCTTTAAATTAATGGCTTATATTCATTAATTTTATAAACGATAGGTGTATAAAACATGTATAAATAGTTATATTGATAATTAACAAGACCTACTACAAAATCTCTAATTTTAAATTTTAATAATATATGAGTAATCTTAAGAACATTTTATTAAACCAAAAAATGGATTGTAAATCTATCTGGTTCATGCGACAAGCAGGAAGATATTTACCTGAATTCCGATCAATTAGATTAAAACACCCAAATTTTATAAACTTATGTCTAAATAGTGATTTAAGCAGTCAGATCACATTACAGCCAATTAAAAGATATGATCTTGACTCTGCGATAATATTTTCTGATATTTTAATAGTTCCATATGCAATGGGTCAAGAAATAGATTTTGTTAAAAATAAAGGTCCAAAATTAAGCAAATTTGTTTTAGAAAAATTTTTAGATAATAATAAAGAAAATTTTACAAAAAAGTTAGATCCAGTTTATCAAGCCATAGCAAAAACAAGAAAAAAATTAGATAAAAGAAAAACATTGATAGCATTTATTGGTGCACCATGGACACTTATCACTTACATGTTAGGTGTTAAAAATAAGCCCAAAGAAAATAATATGGATGATAAAAATAAAATAGAAAAAATTATAAAAAATTTAATTGATTATTTATGTTTGCATATAAAAAAACAAATCGAAGCAGGAGCTAATGTAGTACAGATATTTGATTCTTGGGCTGGTTTGCTCAAAGATCTAGACTTGCAAAAATTATGTTTCCTACCAAATTTATCTATTGTTGATTTCTGTAAAGAAAATAAAATACCCGTAATATGTTTTCCAAAAGGAATAGGAAAAAAATATAAAGACTTTAATAGAATAGTTAAACCAAACGGACTAAGTATTGATTACAATTTAAATCCTGAATGGGCAAAAAAAAATCTTACCAATGTAGTATTGCAAGGTGGAATGGACCCAAAAGTGTTGCTCGAGAGTGATAAAAAAATATTTAATGAGGCTAAAAAGTATTTGGACATTTTCAAAGATGTTCCATATATCTTTAATTTAGGTCATGGAATAGTGCCAGAAACTAATCCTGATAAGTTAGGCAAGCTTATTAAATTTGTAAGAGAATATAAATGAAAAATGTAGATCACCCAAAAGTCAATTTCGGAAAAACTGGAGTATTATTAATAAATCTTGGAACACCAGATTCTACAAGTTGGTGGGATATAAGAAAATATTTGAAAGAATTTTTGTCAGATAGAAGAGTCATAGAAGTAAATCCGATAATTTGGCAAGTGATTTTAAATTTATTTATTTTAACCTTTAGACCTTCTAAAACTGCTCATGCGTATAAAAAAATTTGGTTTAAAGAATCTAACGAGTCACCTTTACTATTTTATACAAAATCCCAAACCGACAAACTAAAAGATAGAATTGAAAACAAAGATCTGCTCGTAGATTTCGCTATGAGATATGGCAATCCAAGCATCAAATCCAAATTGGTAAAGCTTCAAAAAAATGGTTGTGAAAATATAATTATTCTTCCCCTTTATCCTCAATATGCTGCAGCTACCACAGCCACTGTATGCGATGAAGTTTATAGAAATCTTATGCAAATGAGATGGCAGCCAAGCCTTCAAATAATACCCCATTATGAAAGTGAACCACTTTATGTTTCTGCTTTAGTTAAAAGCATAGAAAACAAGGTTAAACAAATTGACTGGAAGCCAGATTTAATAATTGCTTCATATCACGGAATTCCTAAATCTTATTTTGACAAAGGCGACCCGTATCAATGTTATTGTCAGAAAACAACACGATTAATAAAAGAGAAATTTTCTGAAATAGAGATTAACACTACTTTTCAGTCAAGATTTGGACCTCAAGAATGGTTACAGCCGTACACGGATAAAACATTCGAGTCTTTACCTAGCCAAGGGAAAAAAAATATTTTAGTTATTTGCCCTGGTTTTGCTTCAGATTGTGTTGAGACACTGGAAGAAATAAGCATTCAGGGAAAAAACAGCTTTTTAGAAAATGGTGGAAAAAATTTTGATTTAATACCTTGTCTTAACGATAGTGTAGAACATATTAATTTGTTAGAGGCTTTAGTGAAAAGATATTTAGTTTGATTGCATGAATTTATATTTATTATTTAAATCTCTTCACATAATTGCAGTTATATCTTGGATGGCAGGTTTACTTTATTTACCAAGAATATTCGTCTATCATTCAGAAGCTACCCACTCTTCACAGATTGAAATTTTTAAAATTATGGAAAAAAGACTTTATAATTATATTATGATGCCAGCTATGATTTTATCATGGTTGTTTGGTATATTGCTTATTCATTCACTTGGTTTTTCTGTATTTTTAGAACTATGGATGCAAATTAAAAGCGCAGCTATTTTGATTTTAACTCATTACCATTTTTATCTTGGAAAACATCTTAGATTTTTTGCTACAAATGAGAATACAAAATCATCTAAATTTTTTAGAATTATTAATGAAATTCCTACAATATTATTAATTGTTATTGTTATTGTTGTTGTTTTTAAACCTTTATAAAGGGGGTTGAAATAATCTAAAAAAAACATATATTTATTAGACTTACCTAACTTTTTTAATCAAATGAACTTACAAGAATTAAAGCAAAAAAATCCTGCAGAGCTTATTAATGAAGCTGAAAAGCTTGGCATAGAAAATCCGAGCACCCTAAGGAAACAAGAAATATTATTCGCTATTTTAAAGAAACTTGCTGAAAAAAACGAACAAATAACTGCTACTGGAGTTTTAGAAGTTCTTCAGGATGGTTTTGGTTTTTTAAGAGCGATCGAGTCTAATTATTTGCCAGGCCCAGATGATATTTATGTAAGTCCTAGTCAAATAAGAAGGTTCGGATTAAGAACTGGGGACTCTGTTGAAGGTGAAATAAGAGGGCCTAAAGATGCTGAAAGATACTTTGCACTATTAAAAGTAAACAAAATTAATTTCGATGACCCTGAAAAAGGAAAAAATAAAATTGCTTTCGACAACTTAACTCCACTTTATCCTAATGAGAGAATTAAATTAGAAGTTGAGTCTACAAAAGTAGAAAAAAAACCTGACAATACTGCAAGATTAATTGATTTGGTTAGTCCAATTGGAAAAGGACAAAGATCACTTATAGTTTCGCCGCCTAGGGCTGGGAAAACTATTATTTTACAAAATATAGCACAATCAATAACTGCTAATCATCCTGAATGTTATCTGATGGTTTTATTAATTGACGAAAGACCAGAGGAGGTAACTGATATGCAGAGATCAGTTAAAGGCGAGGTAGTAGCGTCTACTTTTGACGAACCTGCCTCAAGACACGTAGCAGTGGCTGAAATGGTTATTGAAAAGGCAAAAAGATTGGTCGAACATAAAAAAGATGTAGTAATCTTATTAGACTCAATTACTAGATTGGGAAGGGCATATAACGCAGTTATTCCAAGTTCTGGAAAAGTTTTAACTGGAGGTGTAGACGCAAATGCATTGCAAAGACCTAAAAGATTTTTTGGAGCCGCGAGAAATGTTGAAGAGGGTGGATCACTAACTATTATATCTACTGCCTTAATAGACACTGGAAGCAGGATGGATGAAGTAATATTTGAAGAATTTAAAGGAACAGGTAACTCAGAACTCATTCTCGATAGAAAAGTTGCTGATAAAAGAATTTATCCTGCATTAGATATAACAAGATCTGGAACTAGAAGAGAGGAACTTCTTTTCGAAAAAGATGATTTATCAAAAATGAATGTCTTAAGAAGAATTATAAGCCCAATGGGAACAATGGATGGGATAGAGTTTTTAATATCAAAGTTAAAAAATACTAAAAATAATGCTGATTTCTTTGAGTCAATGAATAAATCAGCTAATTAAGAATCATTGGATCGTTTGATTTTTAAAGCCCACTTCATGTAAATAAAAGTTAATTATATTTTCCAAGTTTACCACCTTTTCTCTTAAAGACACCGACTCTAAAAGTTTTTGTTTTTCCTCATTTGTAACGGGCGAAATCATTGCTAATGTGTTAATTTGTTGCTGCCTATCTAATTTTTCAAATTCTTTCCAATTTAATAATAGGCCATTCTTTTTAAAAAAAACTTTTACTTTCTCCATCAAAGATTTAAAATCTACCGCTTCTGTTATGGGCTCAGTATCCGTACCAAATTTATTATAATTCACTTTAAACTCACGGTATAATTTAGAATTTTCAATTTCTTTAAGAACTTCGAATCTAACAATGCCGGTTAAATTTATTAAAATTCTACCATCTTCACTTTTTCTTAAATCGCTTATTTTTCCTAAACATCCCACCCTATAAACTTCTTTGTCTTCCCTTTTTGATTGAACCATGCCCATTAATTTATCTTTTTTGACTGCATCATTAACTAAATCTAAATATCTTTTTTCAAAAATATTTAATGGTAAATTCGTTTTAGGAAAATATATCACTCCTGATAAAGGGAACACTGGAATTTGGTCTGGGAATTTTTTTTTCATAACTTATTATATAATTTTTTCTCCTAATTTGAATAAATAAAATCTTTAAATTTATCTTTATTTTTATAAATATAATCAGGAAAACTACTATCAATACTTACTACTTCAAATTTATGGTTCCGATCAAACAGATCTTCTTTAAGTCTAATCTTTCTTTTTATTGTTTCTAAATTTTTAAATTTTTCATTATTCCACTGTTGTTCAGCGTATGAATTTAACTTTTTAAAAATATCTTCAGCATTTTTAACCGAACTAAAATGCCAACCACCGTTATCTATAAATTTATCAAATTTAGGTTTAAAGAATTTATAAAAAGGACGATCCCTTGCCTTAATATCTCTTAGCCACTGTGGAGATTTTAAATCCTTTTTTCTACAAAGCCTAGTTCCAAACCAATTAGGTTCCGATTTATTAAGCAGATTTAGTTTAAGAGAAAAGTTTCTTTGAATAAAACATGCATACTTACAATTTTCATTGAAATCTTTTATTTTATTAGGGTTTGGTATCTCATCTAAGTCGGAGATCATTATTAGATCATTATCATTACATTCTTTAATTCCTCTTAAAAGAGAATTTCTTTGAAACTGATCTCTAAAATGTGCGGAATGCCAATTTTTTTTAAATTTATTTACAGTCTTAGGCAAATCCTCAATTACTATGTATTCAATTTGTTTCTCAAACTTTTTAAATTTATTTAAGTCAAAATTTAACTTTTTGCTATTGCCTGCATGATCAAGCGTAGCTTCACAGATTACGAATTTGTCAACAAATTTGGATAATATATTTAATCTTATATCCAGCATCAGGTCTTCATCAAAATACATGAAACAATCGATAATTCGCATTATTTTAATATTGCTTGTTTTAAAATTTTTGTCTAGTTATAATCTTTTATTTGCGGGCATAGCTCAGTGGTAGAGCGTCTCGTTGCCAACGAGAAGGTCGAGGGTTCAAGTCCCTTTGCCCGCTCCAATAATTTAAATTTTGCTTTTTGATTTATAATAGAGTTTGCCAACAATTTTCTTGTAAACAAGATTTCCATCTACATCATCTGTTTGCGGTCTTTTTCTAAAAATAGTGGAATGTAAGCCAAGTTTTTTTTCCGAACTAGGTCTTCCATTAGAGTAATAATATAGAGCTATTGATTTTCTAGAATTATCATTATTAACTTTAACCTTATTTGGATTTCCATGATATGAAAAATCAGTAGTACTAAATATTACCATTCTATTAAAAATTGGTAGAATTTTTTTCTCACAATTTTTCATATTTTTATCCCATAGCTCAAGATGACCGCCGTTATGATCAGCCCAATTTTGATTTAGATAAATAAGTATATTTAATCTTCTGTCCAACTTCATTTTTGGATGCTGGTTAAAATCAGCATGAATATTAAGGTATCCATCATTTTTTAATTCATGTAATCCACCGCCAATTAAATATGGATCTGTTATTAATGTTTCATTTATGCCAGTAATTACATTTAAGAATTTTACAAAAGGCTCTGAATTTAAGTAATTTATAAAATTATTAGTTGTTTCAGAAAATTTTTCAGCCGAGTTTAAGCTTAGTTTTTTTTCAGCTTTATTATTAAATTCATTACCAATTTCTCTTATGTTTTTAGGGAAGTCATTAAGAATTTTTTTTAGAACTTCTTCATTGAAAAAATTGTCAAAAACAATATTTGGGAACGGTTTTGCCTCCAAATAAGCAGAGCTATTTTCACTTGCGACCTTTTTTAAATCTTTATATTTATCGTTTATATACATTTATAATTTTTATAGTTTATACTAATATTTTTAAAAATTAAATATTATAAAATGAGTGATTTACATAAAAAAAAATGTATTGCTTGCGACGGATCAATTCCAGCATTCGATATTGAAGAAATACACAAGTATCTAAAAAAAGTAGACGGTTGGACTGTCGAAAGTGATAAAGAAAAAAGCTACTACTTAATAAAAGAATTTAATTTTAATAATTTTAAAGAAAGTCAAAATTTTACAAATAAAGTTGGAGAGATTGCTGAAAAAGAAGGACATCATCCTGATATTTCTTTTGGATGGGGCTACTGCAAAATTAAAATATTTACTCATGCTATTAAAGGACTAGCTGAAAGTGATTTTATTTTAGCTTCTAAAATTGATAAGTTATAAATTAATGATTAAAATGTCTCATTCCGGTAAAAACCATTTTTATTTTCGCTTTATCAGCGGCCTTTATTACTTCCTTATCTCTAATTGAACCACCAGGTTGAACAATAGTTTTTACTCCTGAATTAATTAAATTTTTAATTCCGTCGGCAAATGGAAAAAAGGCATCAGAGGCTGCTATTGAATTTTTTAATTTATCAGGCTGAAATTGTTTAGCTTTTTGAGTTGCAATTCTACAGCTATCTAATCTATTTTGTTGTCCTGCACCTATTCCAATTGTTGATCTGTCTTTAACAATAACGATTGCATTGGACTTTACAAATTTACATATTCTAAATGCAAATTCTATTTCTTTTATTTCTTTCACGGAAGGTTTTATTTTTGTAACAAATTTAAGTTTTTTATAGTCGTAGACTTTATTATCTTTTTCCTGAAGAAGAAAAGAACTACTTAAAGTTCTAATAGACAATGAGTTATCATCTTTAAATTGTGAAATATCTATTAGTCTCATATTTTTTTTTTTCTTTAATAATCTTAAACCTTTTTTTTCAAATCCTTTTGCCATTATTACCTCAAAAAATGTCTTATTTATTTCTAAGGCTAATTTAAGATTTATTTTAAAATTACATACTACAACTCCACCAAATGCACTTACAGGGTCACTAGCTTTAGAATTTTTAAATGATTGCATAGGGGACTTGTGAGAAGCTATACCACAAGGATTAGCATGTTTAATAATTACGGTTGTCGGTAATTTTTTTTCTGAACTTAGAATTTCTAAACCTGCAAAAATATCATTATAATTATTGTAGCTTAAATCCTTGCCACTTATTTTATTTATACCTAGGTTGTCCTTTTTTAAACTGCTTAAGTAAATTGAACTTTTTTGGTGAGGGTTTTCTCCATATCTTAATTTTTCCATTCTCTTTCCAAAAAATGTTTTTTGTTTGGGAAACTTAATATCAAGTTTTTGATTGAACCAATTAGAAATAATCGAGTCATAATATGCGGTAAAGTTGAAAGCTTCACAAGCCATTTTTTCCCTAAAAATTAAATTTGTTTTACCTTTATTTTTAGTTAACTCTTCAATTAGTTTAGAGTACTGATCTTTGTCTGTAATTATTGTTACATCTTTAAAATTTTTTGCAGCAGCTCTCACCATTGTAGGGCCTCCTATATCAATCTGCTCAACAATTTTTTTATTATCTTGAGTTTTTCCTAAAGTTTTTTGAAAAGGATAAAAATTTACAATCACCAAATCAATCGGCTCAAATTTATTTATTTTCATTTGCTGCTTATGTTTAGTTTTAGATCTGTTAAATAAAATTCCAGAGTGAATTTTAGGATGTAAAGTTTTTACTCTCCCATCTAACATCTCTTCAAAATTTGTAAATTCTGATATCTCTTTGCACTTAAAACCTAATTTTTTAATAGATCTAAATGTACCACCAGAACTTATTATTTTAATTTTAAATCTTCTTAAAACTTTAAGAATAGAAAATAATCCTTCTTTCTCCGAAACAGATATAAGTGCATTTTTTATTTTCCTTTTCATGATTAAATTTTTTTTTTAATTTCCCAATGAATAACTTTACTTTTATTAACTAAATTACCAGAAATTGTAATACAAGTGTTATCTAAAATTTTATTTCCACCTAAAAATATACTTTTTTCTAATTTAATTGTTTCTTCGTCGAATGTGAATATTAAAGATTTATTTTTTGATATTTGAATTAGCACACTATTTCCACTCATTGTTTTAACTGCAGTTAAACCAGGGTAAAGATGAAATCTAAGATCAAAACTCAAAGGGCGGCCATTTTTTTCTTTCGTTATCTCGTCACAGCCTAAAATATTACTAGTAGCTTTATCAATTGCTATTTGTCTTTTAAATATACATCCAAAATTTTTTTCATAACCATTATGCTTAGCAGTAGATTTTATTTGTGATTTATCATCGGAAAAATTTAATTCTGAAATTTTAAAAACATTTTTTATTGAGTTGCCAAATACCTTATTAATCAATTTGTTTCTCTCAAATTTTGTAACTGATGTATCATTTAAAGTTAAAGTAGATTGTGCCGAAGTAAGTCTACTTAAAAGTTCTGCCTTTGAAGAAATATTTGCTCCAAACCCACAATTAGTCACAATCTTTATCTCATCCAAAAAATATTCAAAAGATAAAGGCCCAGATTGATAGCTTTTTGAAAACCCTTTTTTTGGTGGTTCACCCATATCAAAATAAATACAACTGCTCTTGAATTTTAATTTTTGAATACCTCCTATAATCTTATTCTTACTTTCGTTACTTTTTTCCAGATCATCAATAAATTTTTTTAGTTCATTAAAATCTCTCTCTGTTCCTCCATTGAAAAGAGGAATTTTATTGTCTGGAGTTTTAATATATTTTAAGCAGTTTAAACTTTTAAAAATAATTTCATCTAAAAACTCTGGAACATATTTTTGCGCATCTTTAATACACTCTTTGCAAATTATTAAGTATTTAACAAAAAAGACTAAATCATTTGGATTTCTAGTGTTTGGGAATCCATCCTTATCAAAAAAACTTTTTGCTAATTTTTCTAATTCTTTGATACTAATCTCAAAGTTTTCTTGATACTCTTTAAAAACTAAACCTGTAAGTAAAAGTGCAGTTAGTATTTCAATTTTTTTACAGTAATCTTCCTCAAACTTGATGTTCTTTTTTAAATGATTGGATTGAGAGACAATACTAGTTAAAAAATTTCTCTTAAATTCAAAAAGTTCGTTATTTAAAATAATGTCTACATTTAAAATCCAACTTATAATTCTTTTGCTTAGTGTTGAAGTTTCCCAAAAATTTTTCTTATATTTTGAGTTTTTCATCATCCAATTGTTTATTATTCTTTGAATTGCTTTCCCGTCATTTTTTCGATCAATTAAATTGAGCCATAAAAAAGAGTGAATATCTCGTTCTTTTTTTAAATTTTCTTGTTTAATCCAAAAGATATTTGGGTCAATTTCACTTATTTTAAAAG
>MDSZ01161017.1_pt1 | contig 10683 bp, 7 predicted proteins | sample 811201 | NCBI WGS metagenome assembly MDSZ01 (sample SAMN05326647, study PRJNA326480) | marine metagenome | isolation source: seawater | place: Indian Ocean: North | collected 2010
AGCTAATTGACCCTGATATTTAATCGCTAAACCAGGGTGTTCTAAATTAGTAGGAAATATATAAGCAAAGCGTAGTTTATTTAAATGTTTCATAATATCTTACTATTATAGTATTTTTAATTTTAATTGAAACCAATTAGTTAATACAGGTATTTATTAAGTTAAAAATCAAAAAAAAATCGCTCTACCCTTAGTAAAAAGAGAACGTGCTAAATCATCTAGATAAAAAAAATCTACCTCATCACTATTTGGATCCGAATATCCTACTGCGATAACATGATACTTTTTTTTTAATGTTCGAATTTGCCGAGTTACCCTAATATCTTTATCTAAATAAAAAAAACGAATCACTAAAATGGTTTTCATACCAAATAAACTATAAAACCATTATAATTAAATCTACAAAAGCCTTTACTACTTCTCATTAAAAAAAAAATGCTACAATACAATAATGTTACTATTACATCAAAAAATTAATCGATAATCATGTGTGGTTTTGTACTAATTATTGATAAAAAAAATAATATTCATGATGATACTTTGCTAGCAATGACAGCTACCCTTGCTCACCGTGGTCCAGATGGAGACGGGTATGTTATTTTTTCTAAAGATAAGGCTCAACAAAACCCCAACATTACATACCCCCAACATAAACATGACACATCCTTGGGTTTTGGTCATCGAAGACTCTCGATATATGACACCTCAGCTGCAGGAAATCAACCCATGCAATATCAACATTACTGGATCGTATTTAATGGAGCCATTTTCAATTTTATTGAACTTAAAAAAAAATTAATAACAGCAGGGTATACATTCCAAACAAAAACAGATACCGAAGTCATTATTGCAGCCTATGACTATTGGGGAGAAAAATGTCTATCAAAATTTAATGGTATGTGGTCATTTATTATCTACGATATACAAAAACATCAGGTATTTATCGCTCGTGATCGTTTTGCTATCAAACCTCTCTACTATTACCAAGATGAAAATTCCATTTTATTTGCATCTGAAATTAAAGCGTTATTAAAACATCCTAAAATAAAAACCAGTCCTAATATGTCTTACATTGATTCATTTTTAAAATCAGGAGCAAAAGAATATCTTAAAGAAACAGCCTTTAGTAATATCATGCGTTTTACTGAAGCAAGTTATCTAGAAATCCCCTTAGATAAAATACTAGCAAAACCAATCATAGAAACACCATTCTGGAACCTAAAACAAAACCCTAACAAAGCAATTAAAACCTTAGATGAATATGCAGAAGACTATCTATATTTGTTGCACGATGCAGTTAAGCTTCGATTACGTGCCGATGTTGATGTTGGCTCAGCCCTATCCGGAGGACTTGATAGTTCCAGCATTGTATATTTTATTGAACAAGAAATGAAAAAAAAACAAACAAAACATCTTCAACAAACATTTTCTTGCGTCTATCAATCCAGTGACTCTGTAAAAAATTGTGATGAATCTTACTATATAAACTCTATTGCCAAGTATCTTGGAGTTAAATCAAACCAAATAGAACCTAACGTTGATGAACTTATTAACGAATATAAAAAAATGATTTATCATCTCGGAACGCCACCTGATAACACCTTAATGTCAAGCTGGTATACCTATAAATGTGTGAATCAAACACCTGTTAAAGTAACCTTAGACGGTCAAGGCGCTGATGAACAACAAGCGGGATATTTAAGTTATCTTATTAACTTTCAAGCCTTTAATCCGTTACTATCTCTACCCAAACAAATACTTAATTTCAAAAACATTCCTAACAGTATTCCTCGACTGATCTTAGGTAGTAACTGCTCAATCCTTAATAAAACTAAGCTCAATCAACTTCCTCTATTAGCAGACTCAACTCAACTAAAAAAGTGGTCACAACCACTTCATCAAAGACTTCATCATGATACCTTAACACAGTTAAAAACACTTCTTCATTATGCAGATCATACATCCATGGCATTTCATATTGAATCGCGAATGCCATTTATGGATTATCGTTTAGTAGAATTCACCCATACCCTACCGGACAAATTTAAAATTCAAAACGGTTGGACAAAATATTTTGCACGCTATGCAATGAAGGATAAACTACCTAAATCTATTTGTTGGAGATCAGACAAAATGGGCTGGCCAATCCCAGAAAAACCCTGGTTTAAAGGCCCCTTAAACAAATGGTTGATCCATAAAATTGAATCATCATCATTTTTAAAAGAACATAATCTAAACCAAACTATTAAACACCAATTAAATCAATCTAAAAATATCGCACCCTGTATTAAATTATTAAATTTAGCATCTTGGTATGATTGTTTTTTTAAAACATCCTAAAAATACTAACTATACGTTTTACCCCCCCCTCCAATAACAAGTAATTTAATAGAGATCTCAATATAATATTTAATTCAAAATCCTGTGCCAATGATTGTTAATTTAGACCTGTAAAAGTATAGTGTAGTCAACAATAGATATTTATTAAATTAATCACAGATAAATTCTTTTGCAAGCAATATGAAAACCACCGATTATTTTTTTAAAAAAAACTAACTTCTAAGTTTAATCGCTTCGTTTTAAAATAAGTCACAATAACAGAACTAGCACAACTCATCTCAATAACCGACTCTCATTACTAACATGCTTATACACACCCGAACATTTTGAATAATATGGATTATACATAAGTAGTATTGGCATATTAGCTACTAGTGTTTCAGCGCGATACCAAATTGCTCTAATGCTGCCCAAACCCCACCAAAAAGCCAATCAACTATTAACATCATATTTACTACTAAACACTTAGCTTTTCAGTGTTACTTGTCCTGGAGCTTTGTATCTACTACCTAACACTCGGACATATTAAACCACTTAAAAAATGGATTTATATTCTACCAATAAGTATTTTATTAACAGGAATTTTTAATAGTCTTACCTATTGGAGCAACCATCAAAAGTACTATAAAATCCTTTCACTTATTACTATTACACAACGATTGAACACAAGCATTATCCATGTGCTAATACCATCATTACTATTTTGTAATGTATGGCGCTTAATTGCAGGACAGATAACCTGTCTTTTGATTGCCGATATCAGCCATAAGAATACTTGCTTATAAAACAAAACCCTACATTATCAAAACATGAAATTTATCTTCAATCAAAAAACTTGAGAAACACTATAAAAAATTCACTCAATTCTCAATGGTATTAGGCTAACTAAATAGCTTATCCTTAAAAATACCTGTTTTACTGTTATCGTTTTATTTTAGAACAAAAAAAAGTAGGCTATTATAGTTTAGCCAAATAAGTTGTTCAATTACCAATAGGTATACTCGGACAGGGTGTTGACAAAGTATTTTTTCAGAATCTTTCAAAATTATCATGTCATAATAGCACATTAAATAACAGCAAATATTTTAGAAAAAAATCATAAAACACACTTAAAATTGATTAAGTGTTATGAATGTTTAAATGATTTATTTTAATAACTTCTTATTGTACATCTCAACAAACAAAAGTTTAATTTAAAACAATAAAACTTTATATTAGTTATTAGATTCAAATAATGGTTAAAATATGTTCAATTATTCTTTCAGCAGTATTTCCATCCCAACGATCTGGTTTTGAATAATCAAGATCTTGCATCATAATTTTCTCAAATCCATCTAATATACGCTTAGGATCTCTTCCAACAATCATATTACTACCTTGTTCAACAGTTATGGGTCGTTCTGTATTTTCACGTAATGTTAAACAAGGAATACCCAAAGACGTTGTTTCTTCTTGCAAACCGCCACTATCTGTTAAAACAGCTGAAGAACTCACCACTAAACTTAACATTTCCAGATAGCCCAAAGGGTCAATGATATTAATTTTATTAGGTTCTACAGATCCAAAATTAAAAAAAGACTCAAGTCCAAATGAAATAATACGATCTTTAGTTCTTGGATGAGCAGGAAAAACTATCGTCATTTTATTAGAGATTTCAGATAAAGCAGTCAACACAAGATTAAACATTTTCTTATTATCTACTGTAGAAGGTCTATGTAAAGTTAATACTGAGTAATCGCAATTAATCCCCAATTGCGTTGCATAATTTAATTGCATTGCTCGATCTTTAAATGCATATAAAGTGTCAATCATTATGTTACCAACAAATACAATTTTTTCTTTACTAACACCTTCAGAAAGCAACTGTTCACCGGCTTGTATTGTTGGGGTATATAAATAATCTGAAATAGTATCTGTTAACAACCTATTAATTTCTTCTGGCATTTTCCTATCAAAACTTCTCAACCCGGACTCCACATGAGCGACTTTTATTTTACATTTACTAGCTGCAATAGCACATGCTAAAGTAGCATTTACATCACCTACTACAATTACTAGTTGAGGAGAATATTCAAGTAAATATTTCTCAAAAGCCATCATAGTCTTACTCGTCTGAAACGCATGTGATCCCGAACCTATTTCAAAGTTCTTAAAAGGCGCTTGAATATCTAATTGACTAAAAAAGGTATCATTCATTAAGTTATCATAATGCTGTCCAGTATGAATCAAATGCGTAGATACTCTTGATTGGTGCGCTTCTAACTTTTTTAAAAGTGGTGCAACTTTCATAAAGTTTGGTCTAGTAGCAGCAACAATAGAAATTAGAGGCTTTGTCATGATTTACTTCTTTCAAAAAGATCTTTATAAAAACAACTTAATACTTCTGCATCTTTTTCCCAACAAAAGAGGCCATCTTTAATTGCAGCAACCCCATTTAATCCAAATTGTTGGGTCATTTTAGAATTTGACCTTAGTAACTCTATTTTTTCAGCACAATCTTCAATATTACCAGCTTCAAAAACTAAACCAGAATTCGAAGACTCAACAACCCGTTTCAGAGGTCTACAAGATGAAACCAAAAGAGGAGTTCCTAAGCCCATTGACTGAAAAAGTTTATGTGGAATAGTATTATCTGTATGAGCGTTGAAATGATGTGGAATTACACTAACTTGAGAAGACGCGATATAAGATAAAAAGATATCATAAGACTTAAAGCCAACCCACTCAACTTGATCCGCCACATTTTCTTGTACCGATAAATTTTTCAAAAATGACAAATAATTTGCATCGCCACTCCCAACAATAGAAAATTTATATGATGAGTCTTTCAGTCTGTTTAAAGCTGAAATAATAGTATCAACACCTCGTTCAGGACCTACCCCACCTGCATAAATAATTTTAAACTCCTCTTTGTTTACAGGTATATTTTTAATATCTTGATTACAAATATCTTTCTTTTCAGTATTTGATACAATTGTTATTTTTGATTCATTTATAAATAGATCATTAATCAACCTATCTTTCATCTCGTCAACAACAACAATGATAGCATCAACCAGTTCACACATTTTTTTTTCATAGTTGGACCATTTAGAATACCTTGTAAATATTTTATCATAAATCCATGCTTTGAAACCTCTACGCCAACTTCCTTTAGCCCAAACCCGTAAACCAGCTGGAAAGTTTTCATGCATATCAAGAACAACTTTACAGCCTAATTGCTTTTTAACTGCTATAGCAGTTTTTGTTAAGGGTAAATCATGGACATGAATACCTTCAAATGATTCTTCTTTACTCAATTTAATTATTTCACGATAAAATGAATGATCATAATAAAACAAGTATAAAGTCATCAAGTTCAAATAATAACGCCACTTTGGAAGAACAGGAATTCTTCGATATATTTTCATTCCCTTATAATTTTCTATTTCTGGCTTAGCCTCTGCTTTAAAACATAAAAGAGAAACCTGAAAACCCGATTGAATAAGTGCATCTAGCTCCTTTTCAACTCGATTATCCGGAGGAAATGACCCCAGAAGCAACATTAAAATAGTCATAATGTAATTGACACCTAACCTTATTTACATTAATCAAAAGCTCAACTTTTTGATTATTTGTATCTACACTTAATTTAATGATACTATATTTACTAAAGTTTTCTTATTAGTATATCAAATAATTTTTTATTTAAATCTTGTCGAATTACTAGTAAATACATGAATCTACATTTTTTCTACATTTAAGATTAAATCTAAAAATGTAGTAGTTCCCTTAACTTCATTAACGACATGTAATGAATCAGCAACTAATGTCCAATCGACTTGATCTAAATGTGATACAACCTGAACCCCCCAATGACTTAAATCGTAATAGTCAACTAATTGATCATAAGATAAATAGACAACTACTTTATGTCTCAATAAAGCATCCAAATATACAGTACTAGGAATATCACTAAAAACACAATCTACTCTATCCAAACTTTGAGATACTGATTCATTTTTCGAATCAATGACAGTAACACCTTTATATTGTTTTTGAACATCATTAACAGAATCATTATCAAATAAAAAAACATCCCCTAAATAAGGACTCGGGTGCGGACGTATATAAATTCTATCAAAGTTCTTAATTAAATTAGGATACACCCTATCAAAGCTTAATTTCGTATCTGGAGAAATAAACAATAAAGAGTTTTTTTCATTTTTTTTATTATCTTTTAATTCTAAAACCGTATTATAAATTCGATCGCTACCAATACAATAAATTTTATTTTCCGGATATCCATACATACTAAATAATTTCTTAGAATAATTACCATAAGCTAATAAAAAATTTGGAAACAAATTTGGATAACTTCGGTAGAATTTCAAATGATGATATACAGGATGGTATTTAGAATTAATCGCATGCTGGAAACCATACGTTTTAATATCTAAACAACTCACAGCCAATGATGTTATTCGACCTGGCAAATAGACTTCATCTTTATATAAAAGATACTTTGGAGAATAGTCTTGAAAGAATAAACGCTGACAATATAAACATTGTAAATTATTAATTAATGAAAAAGCAAAGTACAAATGATGTCGCGGAATATAAAACAAAATCTTAAGAGTAGTGATTAAAGATTGCATAAAAGACTTCATAAGAGCTATCAAAGACAAAAAGCGATACATGCTAAAGTGTCTTGAAAAATCTGATGTAATCGTTGTGTACGAAATTTTACCTTGAATCGAGTTAATAAACGTATCAAAATAATAGTTTGAATAATTACCATTTGATTGTGTTGATATATCCACAGTAGTAAAAATTATCATATCTGATTTAAGGGTTGGCTTAGAAAGAAAAAAAGATCTTATTTTTAACTTAAAACTAGAAAAAACCAAATAAATAAAACGCCAAATCAAAACAAGAAAAAAACTAAATCGAAAACCAACAAAAAATTTCTTGAGAATAGATTTAATTGAGCGACCTTCAACATAACGGAAATCAATAGATCGAGATAATCCTTCCCCCACACAAAACGAACTAAATCCTATAGAGTTAGTCAAACAAATTACATCATAGTCTTTGTATCGCTGAAGAATTCGCTTTAAAAAAAAATAATATATTACAGGGTGCATATCACAACTAAACCCCACTGCTAACTGATGCATTAACGTACTTTCCAATAAGCCTGTCTTGGTAACGAGCATCTCCATTTCTTGCTGAATATAGTCAACTGATTGATCTAATACAATCGAATAATCATCCTTATTAAAAAAACTCTTATATTTTCCTTCAGAAAAAAATTGATCTTCATACACATATTCAGCATTATCAAATAGTGATTGATATTTTTTTCGATCTTTATTATTGAGGTTAAAAGTGACTAGAATGTAAGGAGAGTTCATAATATTTATTTAATGAACATATGTTATATGCTCTATTTACTCCTTAAAAAGATTAAAATTAAAGTTAAATACCATTAATTCTAGTATATATTATTAACAACTCATACAGTAGAAAAAGTTTATAATCTTATAAAAAGTTTTCAAAAAAACTGAAAATAATGTTCATCAAACTAAAGCTAGTCCAAAATAAATGCATAAAAGAACTTTTTATCTTTCTTTAAATTGAAATTATTACTAACATGAATTAAATTAATATAATGCATTTATATCTAAAAAGAGCTAGAAAAATATTACAATCTCAAGGATTATCCTCATTATTGCGTACAATTTTCCTAAAACTATCCACTACTTTTTTACATACTTTTTTTAATATACCTAAAAGAAAAATTGGCGTGTATAATGGAATACCAATCCCAAATCTACACATAACCGCCACCCAAGATGTATTTAATAATATGGAGCCACATGAATGCAATGTAATAGAAACTTACATAAAAGAAGGTGACACTGTTATAATTATAGGCACTAATGTAGGCATGTCCACAATAAAGGCAGCAAAAAAAACTAAAAAAAGCGGTAAGGTTTTCAGCTACGAAGCAGTAAAATTTAAATTAGATATTGCAAAAGACGCAGCACAAATAAACAACGTGGAAAAACAAATTGAATTTATTCACGCAATCATAGAAAAAAACGTATATATCCCTGAAGACATAGATGAATCAGTTAATGTATTACCTGCCTCTAAACTTCCAGATTGCAGAGTAATGACAATTGATTGTGAAGGGGCTGAATTAGAAGTCCTTAAAAATATAACCATTAAACCTGAGATCATTTACACAGAAATTCACCCTCATTTAGGTGTAAATATTGAGGAAATAAAAACAACACTACAAAATAAAAACTACGATATAGTATCTTGCACTCAAGAAGAATCTCTTTTTCATATTGTTGCAAAACTCAAGAATAAAACTAATAAGAAAAATAATTAAGATACAATCTAAACAAATTTTTCAAAATTTTCAAAACTGTTAACCTATTATTTATTACATTGTCCTTCTAGTTCAAACTTTATCGTTAAGCTTTTCCACCATTTTAAATTTATCTAATACATCTTTATTAAAATAATAATTTGTTAATGCATAACGAGCACCTTTTTTAATGGGCATACCTCTATGAAACGCCCTTGAATTAAACAACACTAAGGTCCCTTTTTTCCCACTAACAGTCTCTAAATTATTCTTCTCTGATTTTACTAAAGGCTCAATTTCTGAGTCTTTAAATCTATTTTTATAATACCCAAACTTATATTTAATCATATGATATATTGTACGCAATGAGTTGTGGGAATATCGAATATATTGAAATGGACCATTCTCTTCTTCAACATCATCTAAATAAAGCATTGCCTTCACTTGTCTTTCCCAAATACTATCCCTATGCCAACCACCACCAGATCCTAAATTATCTTTTTTTACAATAACTTTAGATCCTAATGTAAACCTATACGTCAAAGGACCTCTTCTCTGGCATTTTTCTAGTATGGATAACAGAAATTCATTATCTAAAAACTCCTGAACCTGTGAAGATTTAAAGTTAAACCCATTTGCTCTAAAATCAGATTGTTTATCATCAATCCACAATTGTTCAGGATGTTTCGAAATAAAATCATCTAATTGATTTCTTACTAAATCACATTTTTCTGATTCCCAATAATTTGGAATAATTAATATACCGTCATTATCTAAAACACTAAGATAATCTTTTTGCTGTTCATCAAGCTTTAGACGCATTCCAAAAACTAAATAATATTTAATATCTCTGTAACGATTACGAAATTCATTTATAATTTGTAACAACAATGAGAATAAAAAATGAAAGAAGTTTTTCATAATTATAATTATAACAAAAAGTTTTAGAAAGTATTAAACAATAAGCTAGACAATTTTAAATCAAGTCTCCTATAACACATGATCCAACATTAATAGAGTTTCAGAATCTCTATTGACACACATTTTTCACAAAAACTTACTCAAAGTATTTAGGATAAAAGTCATTTACAGTCCTAATAATTTTCAACACATGCTATTCACTTACTTTTTCTTTTACCTAAACACAGTTATCCGTCACAACCCCATCAAAATCATAAACTAAAAGAGATAGTGTTAAAATCATAGTCCCTTTAGCCAAAACACACCTCACACACGTTATATCCTCCCCAATTTAACCAACTCATTATAAACAAAATTAGATTGTTCTAGCTCTGTATGTTTTCCAGAGCCAACTAGTTTACCTTGATCCAAAACACAAATACAATCAAAATCTTTCACAGTACTAAGTCGATGAGCAATAACAAGTATCGTCATTTTTCCTTTCATAGCAGCAATACTTTCAGCAATATATGTTTCTGAAATAGAATCCAAAGACGATGTAGCTTCATCCAAAATCAAAATTTCAGGATCCTGATACAACGCTCTAGCAATAGCAACACGTTGTTGTTGTCCTCCAGATAATTGGATACCACGATCACCCAAAACCGTATCAACCCCTAACTCTAATTCTTGGACAACATCATCCAAATGCGCCATAGTAATAACACGTCGCAATTTTGTAGTATCAACCTCATCAACACCCAGTGCAATATTACGAGCCAACGTATCATCTAAAACAGTCATCATCTGTGGAACATACGCAATCTTTGGCCATAGCCCTTCAAATGACTCATATGATTGTCCATCCACCAAAAACTGTCCTGAATCTGGCTTTAAAAATGATAAAAACAAATCAATTAACGTACTTTTCCCAGACCCTGATTTTCCAACAAAAGCAATACTTTGATTACGTTTAATATCAAATGACACAGAATGTAATACAGGTTTTATCGTTTTATACCCAAACGATATTTCACTAAATGATAAAACTTCAAACGAATCAATTAAAGGCACGCTAG
>MDSZ01190418.1_pt1 | contig 10682 bp, 11 predicted proteins | sample 811201 | NCBI WGS metagenome assembly MDSZ01 (sample SAMN05326647, study PRJNA326480) | marine metagenome | isolation source: seawater | place: Indian Ocean: North | collected 2010
CAGTCATGCGTTCGAAGAAATTAATAAAAAAAAATATTCTAGTACAGCAATAGCAAGAGGTAAATTAATAAAGAATGAAATTAAGGATTTTGAAATTCTACTAATTGGTAAACCAATGTTAACAAGAAATATTCATTGGGGATCGAGGATAATTATACATAATAATCATTTATATGCAGGTTTTGGTGAAAGAGGTTTAGGTATGATAGCTCAAGATCCGTCAAAACATCCTGGAAGTATAATTAGGATTAATATTGATGGATCCATACCTAAAGACAATCCTTCAAACAAAAACAAACCAAACTGGCTACCTGAAATTTATCAAATTGGTGTAAGAAATCCGCAGGGGATGGCAATATCTCCTTTGAATCAAAAAATTTATTTTTCTCAACACGGTCCACGGGGAGGAGACAACATTGGAATTTTAAAAAAAGGGGGAAATTTTGGATGGAAGGATGTTGCATGGGGAGGCAAAGAATATTATGGAGCAAAGATTGGGACAAAGCCATTCAAAAAAAAATACAACCTTCCAATTGTTTCCTGGGTTCCGTCCATAGGAGTCGGGCAAATAAATTTTTATTCTGGCAATACCTTCCCCGAGTGGAACGGAAATCTGCTTGTAAGTGCAACAAAAGCCGGCTTGCTATTAAGACTAGTGTTTGAAAACAATAAAATAAATGAGCAGGAAATAATTATAAATCAAGACATTGGACGCATTAGAGATTTTGAAATTGGTCCTGATGGCAACATCTTTTTGGTTATAGACGATGAAAATTCGTCTCTTTGGCGGTTGTCAAGATAATGTTTTGCAAAAAATAAATTTACGAATCCTCATCTCTATTAATTTCAATCATTTCTTTTACAGAATCTTCATCATCAGTTTCAATATCCACATCTACATCAACACTTGGGTTTATGCTCTCATTCTCTTCGATATCACTTGATTTATCGTCATTTTCCAAAACTGTTGTTTCATCTTTATTAACTTTGGGTGGTCTTCCCCTTTTTGAAACATTTGTCAATAAGGTATTGACTGTTGCTCCACAGTTTGGACAAATAATTGGGGATTTTCCAAAATCAAAGAAAAGGGTACTACAACTCGTGCATTTTCTTTTTGCGCCTCTATCAAAATCTTCCATTTTAAAGTTCCTTTAATAAAGTAAATGAATTATATATAAAAAATATAATGAAAAAATCTTTTACTCTGAAATCAAGAAAAAGTAAATCCCTCAATGGAATAATTTTTGTTCCGTCCGACAAATCAATTTCTATTCGTGCCTTAATAATTTCATCACTTTGTTTGGGAAATTCAAAAATTTTTAATTTATTAGAATCTGACGACGTAAAACATACATTGCAATCATTAAAAGATTTAGGAGTAAAAATTTTAAGAAAAAAAAGTTTTTATGAAGTTTATGGTGAAGGAGGACTATTTAAAAAACCAAAAAAAAAATTATATTTAGGCAATTCCGGAACTGGCGTAAGATTACTAACAGGGCTATTAGCATCAAAAGGATTAAATATTACATTAACAGGTGACGAATCTCTGTCATCTAGACCAATGAGGAGAATTATTGAACCTTTAGAATTAATGAATCTGACCGTACAAAGTAGAGCAGGTTGTCTTCCTTTAAAAGTTATTAATAAAAATAAAATTCCAATTCCCATTGAATACAATTTAAAAATTGGTTCAGCGCAAATTAAAAGTGCTATTTTACTTGCGGGCATGAATATTAAAGGGACAACAACGGTTGTTGAAAAGTTTCCAAGCAGGGATCATACAGAAATAATGCTAAAGTTTTTTGGTGCAAATATTAAAAAAAAAGATAAAAAAATAACTATCAACTCACCAAACTTTTTAAAACCTAAAGATTTAAAAATTCCTGGTGACTTTAGTTCTGCTGCATTTCTGATAGTTGCAACTTTAATTACAAAAAATAGTAAGTTAAAAATAAAAGAAGTTGGTCTTAACTTTTTCAGAACAGGTCTTTTAGATGTCCTTATGAAAATGAAAGCTAAAATACTCATTACAAACACAAAGATTATAAATGGAGAGCTACTTGGCGATATCGAAGTTTCAAGTTCAAAATTAAAATCTACAACAGTAAGCAAAAAAATTATTCCAAGACTTATTGATGAACTTCCCATTTTATTTGTTGCAGCTTCATTTGCAGTTGGTGAATCAAAATTTTCAGGGTTGGAAGAACTTAAATTTAAAGAAAGTGACAGATTAAATTCGATGGCCACAGCACTAAAAAATGCTGGTGTAAATGTTATTCAAAAAAAAAACTCTCTTGCAATTTCTGGAAATATAAAACAGTTGGGCGGAAACATTGTCAAAACTTTTAGCGATCATAGAATCGCTATGTCTATGTTAGTCTTCGGATTAGCCTCAGAAAATGGAATAGTAATTGATGATAAAAGAATGATCAAAACCTCATTTCCAAACTTTAAGGAAGTTTTTAACTCAATTGGGGCTTACATTGACATCCTATAAAAATAAATTCCCTGTGATCGCAATTGATGGAACGGCATGCTCAGGAAAAGGTACACTGGCAAAAAAGTTAGCCATCTTTTTTGGGTTTGATCATCTTGATAGTGGCATGCTTTATAGAATTTATGCATATGAGCTTTTGAAAAAAAATAAAATTCAAGAAATTGAGAAAATAAAAATAAATATTCAACTTTTTAAAAAAAAAACTACATATAATTCAAAAGATTTAAGATCAGAATTAGTTTCAAAAACCGCTTCACGTATCGCAAAAAATGAATTTATTAGAAAGAAATTAGTAATTCTCCAAAGAAATTTTGCGGATAATCCCCCTAGTAGAAAAGGTTCAGTAATTGATGGAAGAGATATTACCAGTGTAATTGTTCCAAATGCAGAAGTGAAATTTTATATTGATGCAAGCCTGGAAAAAAGAGCTAAAAGAAGACAAATTCAACTTAATTTACCAGAGAAAGACTATAAACAAATATTTAATGAAATGAAAAAAAGAGATTATAATGACAAAAACAGACACAGTTGTCCTCTTATTAAAACAAAAGATAGTTTGTTTATTGATACTTCCAATATTTCAGAAATGAAGCTTTTAAGTATAGCAATTAAAGAAATAAAAAAAAAAATTGATTTTATTTAGTCATTGCAATAGCTAACAAAATTTTGTAATGGTATTCCAATATTTTGAGGAAATTATATTGGAAGAAAATTTTAGTGAATTATTAGAGAAAAGCCTTGTCGATTTTAAATATAAAGAAGGCCAAGTCGTAAAAGGCACAGTTCTATCAGTTACCAACGACACTGTCGTAGTAGATGTAGGGCTCAAATCCGAGGGGAGAATCCCCTTAAAAGAGTTTCATTCACCCGGAGAAGAACACTCGGTTCAAATAGGCCAAAAATATGATGTTTATTTAGAAAAGCTTGAGAATAAAGAAGGAGAGGCTCTCTTAAGTCGTGAAAGAGCTAGAAAAGAGGAATCATGGAGTAATCTCGAAAAGCTTCAAGATTCAAAGCAACAAGTTACAGGAGTCATAACAGGTCGAGTGAAGGGAGGCTACGCTGTCGATATTGAAGGTGCTTTAGCCTTTTTACCTGGAAGTCAAGTCGACCTTAAACCTATTAAAGACATTTCACCATTGTTAAATAAACCTCAACCGATGGTTATACTCAAAATGGATAAACTGAGAGGAAATATAGTCGTTTCTAGAAGAGCCTTACTTGAAGAATCAAGAAAAGCAGACAGGTCAAAGCTCCTATCTGATATATCAGAAGGGGACAAGTTAAAAGGTATAATAAAAAACATAACAGATTATGGAGTATTTGTAGATCTTGGAGGGCTAGATGGACTAATACATGTTACAGACTTATCATGGGAAAGAGTAAATCATCCATCTGAAAAATTTACAGTGGGTCAAGAAATTGAAGTTATAGTTACAAAATATGACAAAGAAAGCAACAGAATTAGTCTCGGTTTAAAGCAGTTAACAGAGGATCCATGGAAAAATGTTGAAGATGTTTACAAAGTTGGTGCAAAAATTAAATCAAAAATTTCAAGTATAGCAGACTATGGTGCTTTTGTTGAATTAGAAAAAGGGGTTGAAGGACTTATACATAGTTCAGAGATGAGTTGGGTGAACAAAAATGTTAACCCCAACACAATCTTAAAAGTAGATCAAGAGGTTGAAGTTGTTATTTTAGAAATAGATAATTCAAAAAGAAGGATCAGCTTAGGATTAAAACAGTGTACTGAAAACCCTTGGAAGAAATTTGCAGAAAAAAATAAAAAAGGTGATTTACTTGAAGGTAAGATTAAAAACATAACCGACTTTGGACTATTCGTTGAATTATCAGAAGAACTCGATGGATTAGTCCACCTATCCGATATTTCATGGGAAGATTCTGGTGAAGAGGCAATAAAAAATTATAAATTAAATGATCCTGTAAAATTTAAGATATTAGAAATTGATTTAGATAAAGAAAGAGTTTCCTTGGGCATAAAACAGTTGACTAAAGATTCGTCAAAGACGGATAATCTAGTTGGTAAGGTGATGACTGGAATCATAGTAGAAATTGAAAATGACAAAATACTAGTTTCATTTGAGGAAGAAAAAAAGGGATTCATAAAAAAGATAAATTTAGCAAAACTTAAGTCAGAGCAAAATACTGATAGGTTTGCAGTAAAAGAAAAAATTGATGCAAAGGTTATTAAAAAGCAAAACAAAGACGGGTTATATGAACTCTCTGTAAAAGACCTTGAAATTCAGGAAGAAAAAGCAGCCTTAAAAGAATATGGTTCATCGTCTTCAGGGGCAAGCATTGGAGATATAATTGGCGCTGCATTAGAAGAGGATAAAAAGAAGGATTCCGAAAAAATAAAAGATGAAAAAAAATGATTCATTAGTTCAGTACTTTTCAAAAAAAAAGTCCCAAATTATCAAATCGTTTGTTCTGATCATATTATTTTTCTCTTCCGTTATTGTATTCAATAAAAACTATAAAGATAGCCCTTTCATCGCGAAACTTTACCTTGAAGGTATTATAAGTAATGAAACTGACCTTGTAGAAAAAATTAATCAGCTGAAAAAAAAGGAAAACCTTAAAGCCATATTATTAAAAGTAAATAGTCCAGGTGGAACTTTTGTAAGTAGTAAGGAAATTTATGATTCATTAAAATTTTTTGATGACACAATCCCTATTGCAATATACATGAAAGAAGTTGCAACATCGGGGGCATATTTAGTTTCGTTAGGTGCCGACCAAATTTTTGCTAACACTGGAACAATAACAGGTTCCGTAGGAGTCATTTTACAAACAGCAGATATTTCAATCTTACTTGATAAAATTGGAATCAATCCTCTTGTGATTAAAAGTGGTGATTTAAAAGCTGTTCCTAACCCTTTAGAAAAATCTAATGAATATCAAATTAATTATGTAAAAGATATTGTTATAATTATGCAGAAAGAATTTAGTAAAATCGTTAAGTTAGAAAGAGAAATATCTGCAGAAAACTTTCTTAAAATCAACGATGGTAGAATCTTTACAGGAAGTCAAGCGAAAGAAATTAATCTAATTGATGAAATAGGAGTTGAAGATGATGCGATTGAGTGGCTAAAAAAAAAGGCTGGGTTAGATGACAAAGTAAAAATAATAGATTATGTTGAAAGGAGTAATTTTTTTGACATGTTAGATCTTAAATTTTTAAAAAAAATCAGCAATATGGAATTAAAGCTAACCGATGGAATTCTTGCAATTTGGACACCGTAACAATGAATAAATCTGACCTCCTTTTAATTCTTGAAAAGAAATTTGAGTATCTGCCAAAAAGAGAGGTAGAAAGAACGTTGGAAAAAATATTACAATTTTTTTCATCTAATTTATCTAAAGGCAATAGAATTGAACTAAGAGATTTTGGAAGTCTTTCAACTAGACTAAGAAAATCAAGAATTGGAATAAATCCTTCATCTGGAGAAAGAATAAAAATTAAGGACAAATTTTTAGTCCACTTTACTCCAGGAAAAAAACTCAAAAAAATGATCAATGAAGAATAATTTTAGAAAAATTTTTAGTTTCATTTTTTTTTTTTTTTTTTAATTTTTTTTCTGCTCTTTTCAATAGCAAACAAATTTTCAGTAAAACTTAGTCTTTTCCCGTTTCCTTATTTTTTTGAAGTTCCAATTTATATATTTACATTATGTATATTTTTTTTGGGCTTTATATTTGGATTGCTAATTTTGATATTTAAAAAAATTTTCTGATGGAAACCAAAAAATATATATTTTGTGCGCTTGATTTTAGTGACTTAGAATTTACCCTTAATTTTGCTAAAAAAATTAAAGATCATGTCGGTGGAATAAAACTAGGGTTAGAGTTTTTTACAAAAAATGGGCCAGTCGGTGTCGAAAAATTAAAAAAAATTGGACTTCCTATTTTTTTAGACTTAAAACTTCACGATATACCAAATACCGTTAAACAGTCCTTTAAAAATGTTTTAGATTTGTCTCCTTCCTATGTAACTGTTCATTTAAGTGGCGGTTTAAATATGCTAGAGGAAGTTATAGATATTAAAAAAAAAACAAAAATTATAGGTGTATCAATGTTAACTAATCTTGATGATTATGACTTAAAAAGAATAGGATTTAGTTGTGGACACAAAAAATTTATAGAAAATTTAGTAAAAATCGGTGTGAAAGCTGGGGTAGATGGAATTGTGTCTTCACCAAAAGAAGTTCAATATTTAAAGAACAAATACCGTGACCTAATTTTCATCACACCGGGAATCAGATTATCTAAAGATAAAAAAAATGATCAAAAGAGAATTGAATCGCCGAGGTTTGCAGTTAACGCTGGCTCAAATATTTTAGTCATAGGAAGGCCAATAACAAAAAGTAAGAATCCATTAAATGCGATACAGAGAATTATAGAAAATATTGAGTATGGTAGATAGGGTATCAATAAAAATTTGCGGGATAAATGACTCTGACGCAGCAAAAGCATGCAAAGATGTTGATTATGTTGGATTAGTTTTTTATCAAAAGTCTTCAAGATTTGTTACGGCATTTCAAGCAAAAGAAATTTCTAAGTTTTTTTCAAAAAATTCAAAAAAAGTTGGCCTTTTTGTTAATGCTGATATTGATCTTATCGAGCATATAACCGAATTTGTTAATTTAGATTTTATTCAACTTCATGGTGATGAGGATTTATCAATTATAAAAGCAATTAAACAAAGATTGAATAAACCTATAATTAAGGCTATATCTATTGATTCAAAAAAGGATGTTGAATTGTCAAAAACATTTGAACCGTTTTGCGAAATGATTTTGTTTGATACTAAATTAGAAACTTCAGAGCTTAGAGGTGGGACAGGCATCCCTTTTAATTGGAATTTACTCAAACATTATAAATCAAAGAAAAAATGGATGTTGGCAGGAGGATTAAATATTAGAAATTTAAAAAAAGCCGTAGAATTAACTGGTGCGCCAATTGTAGATATTTCATCTGGTGTAGAGCTAGAAAAAGGCATAAAATGTTCCAAAAAGATTAAAGAATTAGTTAGTTATGTTGAAAAAAGTAAATTTGCAAAAGTTTAAAAAGTTTAACTTTCACGAATTTCCAGACAAAAATGGTCGATTTGGGAAATTTGGTGGAAGATTCGTTGCTGAAACCCTGATGCCACTTCTTTTAGATGTTGAAAAAGAATACAACAAGGCAAAAAAGTCAGTTAAATTTAAAAGTGAAATTGACTACTATTTTAAAAATTATATAGGCAGACCAAGTCCTTTATATTTCGCTGAGCGCTTATCCAAGCAACTCAATGGAGCTAAAATTTATTTTAAAAGAGACGAATTAAATCACACCGGGGCTCATAAAATTAATAATTGTATTGGGCAGGTTTTATTGGCCAAAAGGATGGGGAAAAAAAGGATTGTTGCGGAAACCGGAGCAGGTCAACACGGCGTAGCTACAGCAACAGTTTGTGCATTATTTAACTTGAAATGTATAGTTTACATGGGGGAAACAGATATTAAACGTCAAGCACCTAATGTCTTCAAAATGAAGTTATTAGGTGCAGATATAGTTCCTGTTAAGTCAGGTACAGCGACTCTGAAAGACGCAATGAATGAAGCACTAAGAGATTGGGTATCTAACGTTGATGATACATTTTACGTTATTGGAACAGTAGCTGGTCCCCACCCTTATCCAATGATGGTAAGAGACTTTCAGTCAATAATTGGTATAGAGGCAAAGCAACAAATTCTTCAGAAAGAGAACAGACTTCCAGATTATCTAGTAGCTTGTATTGGTGGTGGGTCTAACGCCTTAGGTTTATTTTATCCTTTTTTAAATGATGATGTAGTAATAATAGGAGTAGAGGCAGGTGGAGAGGGACTTAGTTCTGGAAAGCATGCAGCGTCAATTTCAAAGGGAAAACCTGGTTTTTTGCATGGAAATCACACATTCTTACTTCAGAATAGAGATGGACAAATTGAAGATGCACACTCAATTTCAGCAGGTTTAGATTATCCAGGAATTGGACCTGAGCATGCCTGGTTGAAAGAAATTGGAAGAGTTACTTATGCTAATGCAACGGACCAGGAAGCACTAGATGCGTTTAAATTATGCACAAAGCTTGAGGGTATCATCCCGGCGCTCGAACCAGCTCATGCTTTATCTTTTTTACTTAAAAATAAGAGTAAATTTTCGAAAAAAAGTCTTATAATTATGAACATGTGTGGTCGGGGTGATAAAGATATCTATTCAATCTCGGAGCACCTAGGTGTAAAAATTTAACCTGGTATGTCAAATAGAATAGATCAAAAATTTCTCAGTCTTGATAAAGAAAAAAAAAAGGCTTTAGTCGCATTTGTTACATCAGGAGATCCTGACTTTCATTCATCAAAAAAAATAATTAATTCACTTCCTAAATTTGGAGCAGATTTTATAGAAATTGGGATTCCCTTTTCAGACCCAATGGCCGATGGGCCAACAATACAAAGATCAAGTCAAAGGGCTATTAAATCTGGAATAAACTTGGTGAAAACTTTTAAAATAGTTGAAAATTTTAGAGAGAATAATAAAAAGACACCAGTTATTCTGATGGGGTATTTTAATCCTATTTTCCAATTTGGACTCAAAAAGTTTTTTCAGACATCTAAAAATGTTGGCGTAGATGGCTTAATTATAGTTGATTTACCACCTGAAGAAGACAGTTTGATAAAAAATTATACACAAGAGTATAATGTCTATAATATAAGATTGATAACGCCAACGACAAATAAAGAAAGGCTGCAGAAAATATCTAGATCATCAAAAGGCTTCTTATATTATGTTTCAATTATGGGTATCACAGGTACAAAAAGGCCAAGTATATCTTTATTGAGGAACTCTATTTCACAAATTAAAAAAAACACAAAACTTCCTATTCTTGTTGGCTTTGGGATAAATAGCGCTAATCAAGTAAAACAAATTAATAAATTTGCAAATGGGTGCGTTATTGGTTCTGCAATAATAAATCTAATTGAAGATTCAAAAAAAGCTCAATATTCTATAGAAAAAACATTGTTGAAAATTGAATTATTTTTGTCAAAAATAAAAAAAGGTAATTAAAGTTTTAAAATGAATTGGATAACAAATTTTGTAAGACCTAAACTTCAGGCATTCGTAGGAAAAAAAGAAGTTCCAGATAATTTGTGGGAAACATGTCCAAAATGTTCTCAAATGCTTTTAAAAAGAGAATTAGAAAATAATTTTTTTGTCTGCAAGCACTGTGATCATCATTTTAGAGTTAGTGCAAAACAAAGATTAAACTTTTTTTTAGGGAATAATTTTATGGTTATGGATACACCTAAAGTTAAAGCTGATCCTTTAAAATTTAAAGATAATAAAAAATATTCAGATAGATTAAAGGAAGCCCAAAAAAAAAATAGTACTTATGACTCGGTAATTGTTGCGTCAGGTACAATTGAAAAAAAGAAAGTAACTGTTGCCATTTTTGATTTTAATTTCATGGGAGGTTCAATGGGGATGGCTGCTGGTGAAGCAATTGTTACAGCATGTAACTATGCCAAAAATAATAATTTACCACTTATAATTTTTAGTTCTTCTGGTGGAGCAAGAATGCAAGAGGGAATTTTGTCACTTATGCAAATGCCAAGGACTGTTATCGCAGTAAATTCTTTGTCAAAAACCAATCTACCTTTCATTTCTGTTTTAACTGATCCTACTACCGGAGGAGTATCAGCTTCATTTGCAATGTTAGGGGATATTATTATAGCTGAAAAAAATGCCACCATCGGATTTGCAGGGAGTCGTGTAATAGAGGAAACGATTAAGGAAAAACTGCCTCAAAACTTTCAAAAGTCAGAGTACTTAATTGAAAAGGGTATGATAGATATAGTTGTCCATAGAAAAGACCTAAACAAAAAGATTTCCGATATAATTGAGTTTCTCACATAAACTTAATCTCTGTGGATAAATCTAACCAAATTTTAAAAAGACTAGAACTTCTTCATCCCAAGAAAATAGACTTATCGTTATTTCGTTTGAAAAAACTATTAAAAAAACTTGGTAACCCTCATCTTAATTTAGCCCCAATAATTCACATAGCAGGGACTAATGGCAAAGGTTCAGTAACATCTTACCTAAGGTCTATCTATGAAGCTGCCAGTTTAAAAGTGCATACTTA
>MDSZ01029080.1_pt1 | contig 10679 bp, 6 predicted proteins | sample 811201 | NCBI WGS metagenome assembly MDSZ01 (sample SAMN05326647, study PRJNA326480) | marine metagenome | isolation source: seawater | place: Indian Ocean: North | collected 2010
ATTCAGCACCCCGATCCGATTGGCCATGGTCGAAACTACCGCCAGATCGTGGGTGATGAACAGATAGGTCAGGCCGAAGTCCTTCTGCAGCGCCTTGAGCAGGTTCAGCACCTGCGCCTGCACCGACACGTCCAGCGCCGAAGTCGGCTCGTCGCAGATAATCACCTCGGGCTGGCTGGACAGGGCGCGGGCGATGGAAATGCGCTGGCGCTGGCCCCCGGAGAACTCGTGCGGGTACTTGCCCGCGTCGCTGGCGCTCAGCCCGACCTGCTCCAGCAGTTCGGCGATCCGCGTCTGCTGGGCCTTGGCGCCGTCGATCAGGCCGAAGGCCCGGATCGGCTCGCCGAGGATATCGCCGACCTTCCAGCGCGGGTTGAGGCTGGCGTAGGGGCTCTGGAACACCATCTGGATGCGGCGTCGCTGGGCCTGCTGCTCGCGGCGACTGAGCGAGGCGTCGGCGAGATTGCGGCCGTCGATGGTGATCGACCCCGACGAGGGCTGGAGCAGGCCGACGACCATGTTGGCAATGGTCGACTTGCCCGAACCGGACTCGCCAACCAGCGCGTAGGTCGAGCCGCGCTCGATCTGGAAGTTCACGGCGTCGACGGCCTTGAGGATGCGCTTGGGCCGCAGGGTCAGCGCCCGCACGATCCATGGGTCGGACAGGTCAAAGGTGCGGGTCAGATCGCTGGCAACAACGAAACTCATGCGGCGCCCTCCTGCTCAGTCTCCAGCAACCAGCACGCCGCCCGGCCCGCCTGCACCGATGGGCGCTCCTGCCGGCAGCGCTCGTGGGCGTGCTGGCAGCGCGGGTTGAAGGCACAGCCCGGAGGCAGCGCATCGAGCTTGGGCATGGCCCCCGGGATCTGGAACAACGCCTTGCCGAAGGACTTGGCATCCACGCTCGGGGTCGAGGCCATCAGGCCTTGCGTGTAGGGGTGCTGGGGGTTGGTCAGAACCTCGCGCGTGCCGCCGATCTCGGCGAGGCGCCCGGCGTACATGACCGCGATCCGGTCGCTGGTCTGGGCGATCACGCCCATGTCGTGGGTGATCAGAATGACCGACGTGCCCCGCTCCCGGCACAGCCGCTTGAGCAGGTCGAGCACCTGCGCCTGCACCGATACGTCCAGCGCCGTGGTCGGCTCGTCGGCGATCACCAGCTTGGGCTCGGTTGCCAGCGCCAGCGCAACCACCACCCGCTGCCGCATCCCCCCGGAGAAGGCGTGCGGATAGGCGTTGATGCGCTCGGGGTCGATACCGACTTCGGCGAGGCCGTCGAGGGCGCGCTGCTCGGCCTCTTCCTTGGACACCGGCATATGCGCGAGGATGGTTTCGACCAGCTGGTCACCCACGGTGCGCAGTGGGTTGAGGCTGGTCAGCGGATCCTGAAAGATCATCGAGATTTCGCGGCCCCGGAGGCGCTCGGGCTGCTCGTCCACGCGCTCGTCACCGAACCAGATTTCACCCGCCGACAAGCGACCGGGTGGGTCGATCAGGCCGATGATGGCGGCTCCGGTCATGGACTTGCCCGCGCCGGACTCGCCCACGATCCCGAGGATTTCACCCTCCTGCACCGTCAGCGACAGGTCATCGACCGCCTTCAGCACGCCGTGGCGGGTCTTGAACGAGACCTCGATGTTCTTGAGCTCTAGCAATGTTTTCGCGGTCATCAGCGCAGCCTCGGATTGAGGGTGTCGCGCAGCCAGTCACCGAACAGGTTGACCGACAGCGCCAGCGCCAGCAGCGTCAGCGCAGGGAACAGCAGGATCCACCACTCTCCGGAGAACAGGAAGTCCTGCCCGATCCGGATCAGCGTGCCAAGGCTCGGCTCGGTCCGCGGCGCGCCGACCCCGAGGAAGGACAGCGTCGCCTCCGCGATGATCGCCAGCGCCAGCGTGATGGTGGCGATGACCAGCACCGGCCCCAGCACGTTGGGCAGGATGTGGCGCAGCATGATCTGCCAGCGGTTGAGGCCGATCAGGCGCGCGGCAGCGACGTATTCCTTTTCCTTCTCCACCATGGTCGACCCCCGCACCGTCCGGGCAAAGTTGACCCACTCGGAGAGGCCGATGGACAGGATCAGAACGGTGATTGCCATCTCCTCGCGTAGCTCCGGGGGCAGCAAGCCGCGGGCGACGCCGAAGATCAGCATGGCGATCAGGATCGAGGGGAAGGTCATCTGGATGTCGGCCAGACGCATGATCAGCGTATCAAGCCAGCCGCCGACGTAGCCGGCGATCAGCCCCAGCAGCACGCCCAGCACCATGGCCAGCCCGACCGCCATCATGCCGACGAACAACGACACCCGCAGCCCGTAGAGAATGGCGGAAAACAGGTCCCGGCCCTGGTCGTCGGTGCCCAGCAGGAACTTTTCACCGGTGAACATGTTGGCTTCCATCGGCGGGGTGAAGCCGTTCATCAGGTTGAGGCTCGCCGGGTCGAAGGGGTTGGTGGGCGCGATGAAGTTGGCGAAGACCGCGCTCAGCACCATCAACGCCACCACGAACAGCGACACCATGGCCAGCGGGGAGCGCGTGAAGGCGTAGAAGAAATCAGATTGGAAAAAGCGTCGCATCATGTCTCTGGTCTCCCCGGCCTAGCCCCCCGCCCCACGCAGCTGACCATCGCGCAGGCGCGGGTCGATCAGCAGGTAGAGCAGGTCAACGATCAGGTTGATGAGGACAAACAGCGTACCGACCAGCAGCAGGTAGGCGCTCATCACCGGGATATCGACGAAGTAAACGGCGTTGATGAACATCAGCCCCACACCGGGCCACTGGAACACGGTCTCGGTGATGATGGCAAAGGCGACGATCGAGCCCAGCTGCAGGCCCGCGATGGTGATCACCGGCACCAGCGTGTTTTTCAGCGCGTGGCCGAAGTAGACCGTCCGGTCGGACAGTCCCCGTGCCTTGGCAAACTTTATATAGTCCTGGCGCAGGACCTCCAGCATCTCAGCCCGGGTCAGGCGCATGATCAGCGTCATCTGATACAGACCCAGCATGATGCCCGGCAAAATCAGTGACTTGAGGCCTGAGACGGTCAGGAACCCCGTCGACCAGAAACCAAGGTCGACCGACGTGCCCCGGCCGAATGACGGCAGCCACTTAAGCTCGACCGCGAACACCCAGATCAGCAGCACCCCGATCAGGAAGGTGGGCAGCGAAACCCCGATCAGCGAGGTCGACAAAATCGTATTGGCAATAAAACCACGACGGTTGATGGCCGTATAAACACCGGCCACAACCCCCAGAAAAATGGCGAAAACAGCCGAGACCAGCGCCAGTTCGATGGTCGCTGGCAGGCGGTGGAGGATCATTTCTGCCACCGGCTCCCCGGTGCGGTACGACACGCCGAAGTCAAACTGCAGCGCGCGAATGACGAACCCAAAGTACTGTTCGTGCAGTGGGTCGTTCAGCCCCAGAGATTCAATCAGCGCTTCACGTCGCTCGGTCGTCGCCTCCTGCCCCAGCAGGTTATCGACCGGGTTGCCGACATAGCGGAAGATCATGAACGAAATGAAGGCGACCAGGAACAGTACGAAGATCGACTGGCCCAGGCGCCGCAGAATGATCAGAAGCATAGCGCCAAAAGTTGATTGAGCCCGGGCGACAGACCGCCAGGGCTCAATCTCTCCTTTAAGCCTGAAGCCGCCTGACCGACCCCCGTCAAAGGATCAGTCAGCGCGTGCGTCAGGTGCTTAGTTGAAGGTCAGGAACTGGAAGTGTGGCTGGTCTTCAGGCTGAACATCGAAGTTGATGTTTTCGCTCATGCCCCAGTTCAGAACCTGGTTGTGGATCGGCAGGTGAACCTGCTCGGCCTGGACGATCTCCCAGATCTTGGCGATGGTCGCATCCCGGGCCGCGAGATCAGTCTCGGACTCCAGGCTGACGATCATGGCGTCAACTTCAGCGTTGCTGAAACCAGTCGGGTTCCAGGAACCACGGCTGCCGATGTTCGTGTGCAGCAGGTAGTTGAAGATGTAGTGGGAGTCGAAGGTTGGAACGCCCCAACCCAGCATCCAGAAGTCAGAGTTGCCTTCTTTGATGAATGGGAAGTGCTGTGCCTTCGGACGAGCATCCAGAGTCACGTTGATGCCGATCTGACCCATCATGCCGACAGCAGCCTGACAGATGGCTTCGTCGTTGATGTAGCGATCGTTCGGGCAGTTCAGCGCGATGTCGAAGCCGTCCGCGTAACCTGCGTCAGCCATCAGCGCCTTAGCCGCATCGATGTCGTACGAAGGGAACTCGTTCAGGGCATCGGTCCAGCCGTTAACGAACGGTGGCATGATGACACCGGTCGGGTCGGACTGGTCACGCATCACGATGGCTTTGATGGCATCGCGGTTGATGGCCATGTTCATCGCCTGACGAACGCGAACGTCAGAAGTCGGGCCTTCAGCGTTATCAACACCGAAGAAAATCACACGGTTCTGTGCCGCGGTCACAACCTTCAGACCAGCGGTGTCGGCAACCCGACCCAGATCCTGAACCGGAACGTCCTGGATGATATCAACTTCACCCGACAGCAGGGCCGCAACGCGGGTCGCGGAGGACTGAATCGGGGTGTAGATGATTTCGCTCACCTGGTTCGGGTAGATGTCGGCGCCCCAGTAGTTCGGGTTCGCCTTCAGCACGGTCTTTTCGTCGACCGCACGGCTGACGAGCATGAACGCGCCGGTGCCGTTGGTGTTCGAGGTGGCGTAGGTCGTTTCACCTGCATTGTGGTCAAGCGGCTTGACGACGTCATTGGCCTCAGCCCAGCCCTTGTCCATCATGAAGGTGTTGGTGAGGTTGTTGATCATCAGCGGGTTTGCACCCTCGGTCTCAAGATCAACGGTGTAAGCATCAACAGCGCGGATATCGATCACCGAAGCCAGCAGTTCCTGCATCTCGGAGGTATCGGCCTTAGCGCGGTTCAGCGAGAACACCACGTCCTCGGAATCAAAGGCAGCGCCGTCGTGGAAGGTCACGCCTTCACGCAGCTTGAAGCGCCATACATTCGGGTTACCCGGCAGGGTCGCCCACTCGGTTGCCAGCGCCGGGATGATGGCGCCGGACATGTCGCGCTGCAGCAGCGGATCATAAATCTGGTGTGCCAGAGCGTGGGTCGGGCCCTCGTTCTGTGAGTGCGGATCAAGCGTCAGCGAGTCACCGGCGCGCGCCCAGCGGATGGTCTCAGCCGAGGCTGCCGTAACGGTCAGGCTCAGGGCTGTAGCGGTTAAAAGGACGAAACGTAGCATAAGAAACTCTCCTGTTTTCCCAAGGTTCAACTGTGATCAGGAATCGCTGAAGATGCAAGGTCTAGCGACGGGGAAAAACATTATTGCCGGTACGGTAAATGGGATCGAACTCGAAACCCGGCGTGCGCGCCCTGACTGGCCCCATCTGCGCATGGGGTGAAACCGCTCGCATATGAAAATGTCACGATATTTCATCGCGCCCGAATTCGTGATCGCACCAGCGGCTGGAACGGCGGCGGCCCCCTTTGCTGCCGGGGAAATCAACTGCCGGATCGGCTGCGCCGAACCCTATGACCCCCGGGGGTAGCACAGGCGGCGGGCGCCAAGGAAATCTGGCGCTCTAGACAGTGGGCGCTGGCTTCCACACCGCGCGCTGATAGGCGTAGGCGGGTTTGACCGAGATATTGGCAAAGGGCTGCTGGTAGAGAGGCGACAGAGACGCTGAGACCGGCGGCACCAGCCACATCCACTCGCCGAAGACCTCGCGCCCGGCACGCTGCTCCGCGCGGCAGAACTCGACGAAATCGCGGGTCGCGTTGTGATGATCGGCCAGACGAACGCCAGCCTCGTCGAACGATCCGATCACGGCTTCATTGAGCATGATCAGGGCCTTGTCCCGCCACAGGTCTCGATCGTTCCGCCGGTCCAGCCCCATGGCCTCTGCCACCGGTTCCAGCAGGTCGTAACGGTTATGATCGGTCAGGTTCCGGGCTGCAATTTCCGTATTCATGAACCAGCCATTGAAGGGCGCAAACGGATAGGTGATGCCGCCCGCATCCAGCCGCAGGTCGGAGACATAGGGGACCGCATGCCAGCGCAACTTCATCGCGCTGAAGGCTGGATAGCCCGGGTGGCTCAGTGGCACCTCGTGGCGGACATCATCGGGTAACTCGAAGATCCGGGGACGGCCATCGCTGCCCTGAATCACCAACGGCAGGATTTCGAACCGGCTCCCTGATGGTTCCCAGCCCAGCGCCATGATGGCTTCGGTCAGCGCGTTCTGTCCCGGGTCTCCGACCTGCTGGCCGGAGCGCAGGCGATAACCGGCATAGAGCTGCAGCTGCGGGTTCCAGATCCGCGGCGCCTGCCCGTCCTGCCCGCTGGGGTCGAAAACCGTGATAGCGGGCCGGATGGCCCCACCATTGAAGGCAAAGCGCATGTGCTCGAACAGCGCCAGAGCGATTTCATCAGCGGTCTGCAGGTCGCGACCGTCGCGCAGGTGCAGGCCCTTCCAGTAGAGCCGGCCGATGCAGCGCGGGGCATTGCGCCAGGCGACCTGCGCGGCAAAGGCCAGTTCTTCGGCTGTCTTGCGCCAGCTTCCCTGCGTACCGATCGCCTCCCTGACTGTCCCGAGGCGTTCGGCGGGATCCTCCCCGGGGCGTTCGCTGCGGTAGAATTCCCGCAAGAAGTCTTCGGCTTCCTCGGCCATGGTACCGGGCGTCTTGCGCGTGAACAGGCTCTCCCGCGGACGCTCGGGGATAAAGTCGGGCGATCTGATCGCGTGGGCCGTCCCCTTGCCGTTGCCGGCACCCGGGTTCACGCCGCGCCCGATGGTCTCCTGAAAGTCCTCGACAAAGACTTCGATATTGGAAAGGGGCGCCAGCGCCTCCCTCAGCGGGGCATTGAAGCCCTCAGGACCGCAGACCACCACCTGCGCCGGTCCCATCGCATCGATGCCCTCGATCAGCGCGTCAACCGAAGGGCGCCCACCGCCCGCTCCGCCACTGGCGCCAGTGGCAAAGGTCGCCAGGCTGATCTCACCGGCCTGCGCCAAGGACTGCAGTTGCGAGAGGCCGGTCGCTTCAGCCGGGTCGCGGAACACGTAGCGCACATCGAGGGCTCGCGTGCCAACCAGTTTGCGTACCGCCGCCAGCGCAGGGGTGACGCCGATCCCGGCGACAATGAAGACCAGCGGCCGGGTTTCGCCTTCAATACCATAGGCATGCCCTTCAGGCGTTCCGACCTTGACCAGATCACCGGGTGCCGCCGCCCGCAGCCAGTCGGAAAACTGCCCCCGGTCTTCGAGCTTGACCGTGATTTCGAGGCCGCTGTCATCCCAGTCGGTCAGCGTGTAGGGACGCTGCAGCCACTGCCCCCTGACCATGGCGCTGACGCGAATGAAGTCACCGGCTTTGGCCCGGTCAAGGCGGGCAAGCTCGGCCTTCTTCTCAGCGTTTCCGTCGTTGCTGCCAAAGTTAAGCCGAACCCGCACGACGCCGCCGGGAAGGGTTTCAGGCGCGATCCAGCACAGCGTTTCCTGCGCCGTTTGGGTAAACAGCGGCAGCAAATCCTTGCAACCACCGCAGACCGTGCCTGCCCCGGTGCGGGCGACCATATCGTCGACCGAAGCGCCCTCGGCTGCGAGGTCCTGAAGCTGGATCGCCGTCACCGCCCGGCACGAGCAGACCATGCCGCTCAGGGCGCCTTCGCCGCCGGCCCTGTCGCCGATCAGCAACCGACCATGCCGGGCGAAGGCCTCCTGCTCGATGGCGCTCAGCTGCTGGCGCTGCAACAGCAGGTCAATGGCGCGCGGCAGATCCGTCCAATCCGACGGCGCCGACAGCCCCCATACATCGCCCGTCTCGGGGTCGAGCGTGAGCAGCCTGTCGCCCTGCGGGGTTGCAATCACCTGCGCGGCGGCAACGTCTGCCCCCTTGATCAGCGCGTAGGTCTGCCCCCGCTCGGTGTAGTGCTTGACCCGGACGACGCCCCCAGCCGGCGCCAGAAAATCCGTTGTGATGCAGGCCCCGCCCAGATCCCGGCTGGTCGAAGAGAGTGCGACATGGGTCGAAGAGGTCTGGATCCCCTGCCCCAGCGCGAAACCGCCCCCGGCGGGGGTATCCGCCGCCGTCTGCTCCCAGAGCGCCGAAATCGCCACATCAGACAGCGTTACGACTTCCGAGGGTTCCAGCGCCACGGCGTTCAGCGGGTGCTCCCCCCCGGAGGCCACCGCGTCGACGCCCAGCGTCAGCCCACGTCCGAGCCGGGCTTCGGTCTTGCCATTGTGGGGATTGGTCAGGCCAATCTGCCCGCTCACGATCAGAAAGGCGTGGAGCGCCGGCTCCCCCGCGGTGAACAGGCTCTCCCCGGCATCGAACTGACGGGCTCTGGGTGCCGACTGGCTCAGCGCAGCGCCAAGGCTGTCGTCGAGTTCGAGCGCCAGCGCACTCAGGCGATGCTCAAGCTGCCGGGTGCCAATCGCCGAGAGCCGCGCCAGCGCAGCCTGATCCCGGGCCAGATGCTCCCGGAACGCATCCCCGGGAATGCGCGCAACCCGGCCGCTCTGGAGCGCGATCAGGGTGGCGTTGCGAAACTTGCGGTCGTCGATGAAGGCTTGCTCACCCACCACCTGTCCCGCCTGCTCAATCGACGCCACCAGCCCCAGCGCGCCGCTGCCATCGCGGCCATAGACGTGCAAGCGGCCGGCGCAGAGCACGAACAGATCGTCCGCCGCCGCACCTTCGGCCATCAGCACCTGCCCCTCGCCCACGGTCTCGAAACGGGCCTGCGCCGCCAGCGAATGCGCCGCCGCGCGCTGATCGCCGGAGAACAGGCCCTCAAGGGCCGCCCGTACCAGGCTCTGCTCGCTCAAACTGTCTGTGGTCAAAGGTCAGCAATCCTTAGTCTGAGCGAACCGCGGCCAGTTCTTCGGGACGGTCGAGGGTTCAAAGCCGGTTCGGATCAGGGGAACTGGAACCAGGCTTCGCGGTTACCGGGCGACAGGCCATGGCCGACATCATCGCTGCAGTGCGACACCACCCGGATCAGGAACGGACCGCCGTGACCGGGCAGCATCGGGTTGGCGATCGCCACCGGCACGCCGGGGCCCTGCGGCGTTTCCAGCGTCGCCATGGCGAAGTTGTAGCTGCCGCCGATGATCGGGAAGTCGAGCGACGCGCTCAGGCTGCCCGCCCCCTTGGCATCGGTGCGGAAACCGTTGGAGAGCTGGTCGCTGCCAGCGCTGTTCTCGCCAAAGGGGCTGAAGCTGATCAGCCGATCCAGATCGGTCTGGGGCGAGAGCGGGGTCGCGCCACCGCCGGTCAGCGGGCTACCGCCGAAACCACTGCCCTTGAGCCGCAGCCAAGCGGTGAAATAGGTGTCTGGGCGGGCGTTTTCGAGCCGGATATCGACCTGGCTGGTCGCGCCGGTCTGCACGATGGTCACGTGACCCGTCGCTTCGGCCCAGGCTGTGCCATTGGTGTCGAGGCCGCAGTGCTCTTCGATGGTATGCTTGCTGCCGCTCTGACCATCGAGAGCCAGGCGGGTCAGTGAATCGTCGACCAGTGCCTCTGCGCTCTGCGCGCTGGTGTTGGGACCGAGAACCGCGACAACGCCTGCGGTCGCGCCGACAACCAGAATGACGGCGAGAAGGATGATTAACCTCATGGACTTAGCTCCTTCATAATTTAGGAACTAATCATTATCACGCTGTCACTCATTCAACAAAAATAGCGCCGGCAGTGCTTGTGAGGCTTACTATCCGAGCTCGGTCAGGAGCCGCTCCTGATCGGTCTGGGGTGCCAGCCCGCCAACCGGTGGGTTGGTATCCAGATTGAGCGGAAACGCGTAGCCCTCGGCCGTCGACGCCACCAGTGCCCGTTGCTCAAGCGGGCTCAGACCGACTTTGGTCAGAACAGGCTCGACAGCGGCCAACATAGCGCTGCGGTCGACTGTCTCCATCGGTCGCCCGAAGGCCGAAGAAACCTGAAACAGGTTGACCAGACGCTCGACATCAGGGGTCCGGTTTTCACCGGCTGCGTGGAAGGTCGCGGGGTTGAACCAGAGCAGGTCGCCCTTGTTCAGCGCCACCTGCACGAAGCGCTCCTCGAACACGTCCTTGAACGCCTGCTCGTGGTAGGCAAGATAGCCCAGCTGATACTTCTGGCTGTGGGGCAGCAGTTTGGTCGGCCCGGCTTCGATCGGAATGTCGACGTGGGCGATGGCCCCCTGCAGCGTCAGGGCTGCGGTCAGCAGGTGGGCGTGCATCGGGAATTTTGCCGCCTGCCCCTGGCTCATGAAGCCGAGGTGATAATCGCGGTGGGCCGTCTGCGGCTGGCCGCCGGGGTGCACCAGATTAACCTGCGCCGTCATCTGAAAGCGGGGGCCGAGCCAGGCTTCGGAGGCCGCGGCAATCCACGGATTGGCGTAGTAGCGCGCAAAGCTCTCCGGCGCAGCCAGCGCGTGTTTTTCCAGGCTGTTCCACAGGCGGTCATTGAGCCCGGCCGCAGCAAAGTGGTCCCCGCCCCCGCCGGTCCCGGCTTTCTCTGCTGCGATCAGGTCAAAGAGCACGGCCGAGGCCTCGTCGATGACGCTGCTCTCCGGCGTTGCTCCGGCGATGGCAAAGGCACCAGCGCCGTTCATCAGGCAGTCGGCCCACTCGTCGAGCATTTCCGCCCGGCCCGGCCCGTCCTCCAGACGGTCGGCCAGCGCAGCG
>MDSZ01040526.1_pt1 | contig 10678 bp, 17 predicted proteins | sample 811201 | NCBI WGS metagenome assembly MDSZ01 (sample SAMN05326647, study PRJNA326480) | marine metagenome | isolation source: seawater | place: Indian Ocean: North | collected 2010
AACATTACTATTGAAACAGATGAAGATGATCTCATTGGTGGATTCCGTCTCGTCAATGGTGAAACCGTTTGGCACAATGGTCCGGTCATCGAAGCCTTGGAGCGCGGTGCGATTCTATTGCTTGACGAGGTTGACCTGGCTTCCAACAAGATTCTTTGCCTTCAATCAATCCTTGAAGGAAAAGGAGTTTTCTTGAAAAAAATTGGCAAACATGTCACGCCAAAAAATGGTTTTAATGTGATTGCTACTGCAAACACTAAGGGTAAAGGTTCTGATGATGGTCGTTTCATTGGTACTAATGTATTGAATGAAGCATTCCTTGAACGCTTCCCTGTCACTTTTGAACAAGAATATCCAACTCCTGCAAATGAAGTTAGGATTTTGGATAAAGTTGCACAATCTCTTGACGTGAATGATGAAAACTTTTGCAAACGTCTTTGTGATTGGGCCGATATTATTCGTAAAACTTTCTATGATGGTGGTATTGAAGAAATTATCTCCACCCGTCGTCTTGTTCATATAATTCGAGCCTATGCTATTTTCAACGATAAAGCAAAAGCTATTCAAGTTTGTGTAAACCGATTTGATGATGAGACTAAACAGTCATTCATGGATCTCTATGATAAGGTTGATGCAGATTTCAATCTCCCTGCTCTTGACGAAGATATGTTGAAAGAATATCAACCTGTTGACCCCGAAGATATCATCTGATATAATAAAACTATAGCAACTCCTGTGCAATGAAATTATGACTGACAATTTTGAGAGTAGTTATGAGGATGGTTTGGATGGAGGATATCGATTCAATCTTTCTGATTTTCCCGTAACCATCTCTGGTGGTGAGGGAACGGATACCATCAACTGTTATGGCGCTAATGATGTTCTTGGTGCTTTCAATTATGGAACACATGTCTCAGATACGATTAGTTTCGATTCTAGAGACAAAATTGATCTGAATCTTGATGCTACTTCTAAAAATGGTTTTTGGAAGTATGAAGAAGATAAAACTATGAAAGAGGTTCGTGACTACCTTTCTTCAACATATAAGTCACATTATACATCTCAAGATTCTAAAACTCAAACTCTTGATTTGATTGAAGGTATTGGTGATGCAGAACCATTCTGCAGATCTAACGCAATCAAATACCTGTCTCGATTTGGTAAGAAGAATGGAAAGTCCAAACAGGACATTCTAAAAGCAATTCACTATTGCATTCTTCTTTATCACTTCTCTGGCCTTCACAATGAAACTACGCAACCCTATGAAACTTTCTGAAGAAACTAACAATATTCTCAAAAACTTTGGATCGATTAACCAATCGATTATGGTCAAAGAAGGTAATGTTCTTCGCACTATTTCTGTGATGAAGAATATTCTTGCCGAAGCGAGAGTTACGGAGAGTTTTCCTCGCGACTTTGGTATCTACGATCTTAATAAACTTCTTCGTATTCATGAACTTTACAAGAATCCCAGCTGGGATTTTGCTAATGAAAGTTATCTGCTTGTGAAGGAAGATCGTAGTAGTTATAAATTTGGATTCTCTGATCCAAATGTCATTGTTTCTCCTCCTGATAAAGAAATTAGTCTTCCTAGCGAAGACGCTAAGTTTATTCTTGAGAAAGAAGATCTCAACAAACTTCTGAAAATCTCTTATACTGGTCAACTTCCTGACCTTTCTGCTATTGGTGATGGAAGTACAATTCGCATGGTTGCTAGAGATAAAAAGAATCCCAATTCTGATGCAGGTGATATTGTAGTTGGAACAACTGATGCAACTTTTGAATTCAATTTTAAAGTTGAAAATATTAAACTTGTTCCTGGAAACTATGAAGTTGTGATTTCTTCAAAACTTCTTTCTAAGTTTAGTAATCAAGATCAACCGATTCATTATTACATTGCTCTGGAACCCGATTCTACTTATTCTGGATGAGACATATTCTTTTTACTCTTAAGGGTTGTCCGTTTGAACTCCTTGATGACAAAGAGTTCATTCGGATGCTTTTATACAAAGCAACTCAAGAGGCTAAATCAACCCTCTTGAATCTAGCAGTGCATAAGTTTGATCCTCAGGGTGTAACAGGCATTGCTATGCTTGCAGAATCCCATATCAGTATTCACACATGGCCTGAGAAGGGTATGGCTGTATGTGACGTTTTTACTTGTGGGGATACCGCAGAACCAGAAAAAGCGGTAGAATATATGCAAGATCAATTGAAGGCAACTGATATTGTTTCTAATAAATTTGAACGTCCTTTAGAATGAACATCTTCGTTACTGACCCCGATCCTTGGAAGTCTGCTAGAGTTCTTCCCGACAAACATATTGTCAAGATGCCTCTAGAGACTTGTCAGATGCTTGCTATTGTATGCTCTGACAAATGGGGTCACGGTTTTGGTACTCTTCCTAAGGCAGATGGTACACCCTATGCCACTGAGAAGGGTGCTTTTCGTAATCACCCATGTACCATTTGGGCAAACTCCTTTGTAAATAATTGGAGGTGGTTACTTGCTCATGGATTTGCTCTGTGTAATGAATATTCATTGAGGTATGGTAAACCGCATACCTGTTTCAATACACTTCAAGCAGCAAATGAAATTCTTCCGTGTGCAGATCCACAAGGTCGCAGTGGTAAAGGACCAACACCTTTTGTATTTGCAGGCCCTGATGAATTTAAGTATGATACAAGTATTGATATATTTACTGCATACAAAAAATACATTTCTAGCAAACCATGGGTAAAAAACAACTATCTAAGGATACCAAGCAGAAAACCGGATTGGGTTTAATCCCGTTCAGTATCTGTATTCTTAGCACACTCTGTGTTATAATTGCAGGGTACTTCCATGGTCACATGAATATTGGTGCCGTGTGGCATAATTTGCATAACTTTAATTGATTATGAATGAATTTCTTTGGGTAGAAAAGTATCGTCCACAGGCGATTGAAGATTGTATTCTCCCTGAAAGTATTAAAAAAACATTCCAGACATTTGTTGATAAAGGAGAGATTCCAAATCTTCTCCTTTGTGGATCTGCTGGTGTTGGCAAAACTACTGTTGCTAAAGCTTTATGTAAACAACTAGGAGTAGACTACTATGTCATTAACGGATCCGATGAAGGACGTTTCCTTGATACTGTACGAAACCAAGCCAAAAACTTTGCTTCGACCGTATCACTTCAAGGAGTTGGTAAACCCAAGGTCATCATTATCGATGAGGCTGATAACACAACCCATGATGTACAACTCTTACTTAGGGCGAATATCGAGGAGTTTTATGGCAATTGCAGATTCATCTTTACCTGTAACTACAAAAACAAAATCATCGAACCCCTCCATTCTCGATGTGCCGTTGTCGAATTCTCCATCAAGGGAAAAGAAAAGACAGTTATTGCGGGGAAATTTTTCAACCGTGTCAGGTCTATACTTGAGGGTGAAAATGTTGCGTATGATCCTAAAGTTGTTGCGGAACTAATCAATAAACACTTTCCTGATTGGAGGAGAGTGTTGAACGAGTTGCAACGTTACTCTGTTGGTGGCAAAATTGATTCTGGAATACTAGCATCTTTCTCTGACGTTAATATCAATGATCTCATTAAAAGTCTTAAGGAAAAAAACTTTTCGGAAGTTAGACATTGGGTCGTTAATAATTTGGACAATGATCCTAGTGTACTATTGCGTCGTGTTTATGATGCTTGTCATGAATCCTTGGATGGTCCTTCTATTGCTGCCGCTGTTCTTATTATTGCTAAATACCAGTACCAAATTGCGTTTGTCGCAGATCAGGAGATTAATCTTTTGGCGGCGTTAACTGAAATTATGGTAGAATGTACTTTTAAATGATTGGAAAAGGTGAATTAAATGACAAAACTAAAAGCACAAGTTAAGTCTCGTTTCTATTATGTCTTCTGGGGAACTGCTACCGTAGCAGTTGTTTTAGGTCAACTTTATGTTGGCACTGGATATCGTCTTCTGCATAGTGGTATGCAAGAATTGCTAGATAAAGTTGATGGAGTACTTCTCCACACAGAACGACCAAACAATAACTATTTTTAATTATGATTGATGCAAAATTGTTACGTATCGTAACCGGCGAAGAAGTAATTGCTGAAATTATTTCTGAAGATGAAAATACTATTACCATTAAAAATGGACTGGTTGTTCTTCCAACAGCACAACAGTTTGGATTTGCTCCTTGGGCAAGTGTAATTGATACCGATAAACCAGAAATTACTCTCTCCAAAAATCATGTTGTTTATGTAGCTGAACTTAACCAGGATGTTAAAAAGAGGTATAATGAAGTGTATGGGAGTAAATTAGTTACTCCAGACAAGAAGAAACTCATTGTGTGATATCGAATGATTTTAAAAGAAGAAGATGCAATATATGCAGCTAACAAATTTATCGATTATTTTTCATCATTCAATAGAATTGATGACTATTTGAGATACGTTAAAGGTGATCGCGTGGAAGATGCTCGCGGTTGCCTTTTTGCTATTGAAGACGATTTCTTTCAGTCTTTTGATATGAGTCCTAATGATATGGATTTTGAGATTCATATTGTTGATGATAAAACAAAGTGGAATAGTTGGACATTTTTTGAAACTCTAAATCTCACGGCATCTAATGCGATTGAGACATCTATTCCTGGAAGAAATCATAAGTGGATTGTCATTGAAAAAAATACTGGTAGTATCGTCGGTGTTGTACGATTTGGTTCCCCTACCGTAAATTCAAAACCAAGAAATGATTATTTTGATAGAGTAGTTCCTCTCTCTGAAATTAATCAACACTTTGTTATGGGATTCAATATTGTTCCTGTACAACCATTTGGATATAACTATCTTGGTGGTAAACTTCTTGCTCTTCTTGCTTGTTCTGACAGACTTAAAAGAGAGTTTGATAATAAGTATGGAACTGAACTTAAATATTTTGAGACAACTTCTCTTTATGGAACAACCAAAGGTGTCTCAATGTATGACGGGTTAAAACCGTTTATGCGACACATTGGAGATACGGTAAGTGATTTTACCCCTCTTTTACATGATGATGTTTTCAAGGACTTAAACAGATGGTTCATCGAAAAGAACGACGGGACGGAACTAATCAAAGCGGATGCATCGAGTCGCAAGTTGAAGATACAAACGAAGATGATATCAATCATCAAGAAAAGCTTACCTTCTCAAAAGGTTGTGGAATTCACAACTGCGATTGCAAATGCAAAAAATCTGACTGAAAAGAAAAGATATTATTTCTCTCAATTTAATCACACTCCCGAGGAGGCTATTGAGTGGTGGAAGAAAAAAGCTACGAAGAGATATGAGAAACTTAAGTCCGAAGGAAGACTTAGGACAGAATTGGAACTTTGGAAAAAAGGATCTAATTTAGAAATTATTCGGTGATGTGGAGACTGTGGTGTTATGCCCTTGGTAAAAAAGAGGGTAGGGATGATGATGAGGCTAACGTAATTGCCTTGATGAGAACAGTGATTTTATTGCTGTATATGATTACAAACTTTTTTATTGTTGCTGGAGTTGTGAGGCATTGGAACGATGGAGTACGAACTGAAGGATTATCTGAACTCAATCAATGTTACGAAAAAGAATCTTATTGATGAAGACCCAGATGCTTTGAAAAAGTATCCGCCATTTATTATTAATAAATGTCTCTCTTCTCACCTTGATGCTGTTTTGTTTGCTAATGAAATGAATAAGTATCATTCATTAGATAAAGATATGCAATATGTATTTTATATAAATACGTTGAGGAAAAGAAAAAGATTTTCCCCCTGGATCAAAAAAGACAAAATTGAAAACATTGACCTAGTAAAAAAATACTATGGTTATAGTAATGAAAAAGCTCTTCAAGCTTTGAAAATTTTGTCGAATGAACAAATTAGTTTTATCAAGGACAGACTTGAGACTGGAGGTTAAAATGAGTTCGGTTGAATCGACTGTAAAATGGTCAAAAGATAATATGGTTGAGATTTCATTATCTGAACCAGATGATTTTCTTAAAGTGAGAGAGACATTAACTCGTATTGGTGTTGCTTCCAGAAAAGAAAAAAAACTGTATCAGTCTTGTCACATCTTACATAAACAAGGTAGATATTACATCGTACATTTTAAAGAGTTATTTGCATTAGATGGCAAACATGCAAATCTAACGCAAAACGATGTACAACGTCGTAATCGTATTGCAAAACTTCTTTCTGATTGGGGACTTATTGCAGTTATTGCTCCTGAATCAATTATTGATATTGCTCCCCTTAATCAGATTAAAGTTTTATCTTACAAAGATAAAAGTGATTGGATTCTTGAGACCAAATATAATATTGGTAAAAAAGGAAAAGATCAGGAATCTGAATGACATGGATGAATATGACTATGAAGAAGGATATCAACTATTTTTGAATATAGAAGAAGTTCGTAGACTTTATAGTCATACTTGTTATTCAATAAAAATTTGGCCAGGTTCTCCTGCAAGACCTGTCGAAGAACAAGAGTATTTGCAGAAACTTAAAACACAATTATTTGCAATGATGGCCGATCATAGTTTTAGGAACGGTTAATACTAAACTTGATTACGGGATTCCGTATCTCCTTTTTTTATGTTTGTTGTATAATTAGTATTGGATGCCGAAAGGGTCCACACAATCAAATCTCGCTTTTAAAGGAGAAGTACACATGAATGACCTCATGAAGTATAACGCTGCCAACATTAATCAACTGTTGGATCGTATTCATAAGAATAGTATTGGAATGGAAGATTATTTTGATAGGATCTTCACTCTCCACGAAACTACATCGAATTATCCACCATATAATCTTGTTTCTGTAAATAATGTTACATCTAGACTGGAGATAGCACTTGCAGGTTTCAAAAAGAAAGAAGTCTATGTTTACACACAAGATGGTAAACTCTTTATTGAAGGTCAGAAAGAAGATAAAGAGACAGAAACTAACTATGTCCACAAGGGTGTGGCTCAACGGTCATTTACACGAGCGTGGACACTTAGCGAAGACACGGAAGTTAGATCAGTTACTTTTGAAGATGGGCTTCTGAGTGTTGAACTGGGTAAAATAGTCCCAGAAGCACATAAACGAAAAGATTATCTATAAATATTAATGAATATCGTCGTCGCAGACGGAGGGGTAACTGGCCAAATCCAGTTGACACCCCTCTTTTTTATTGGTAAAATAACAAGAGGTACAAGACTCAAATGACTGTAAAACTTATTGTTCTGAAATCAGGTGAAGATATTATTGCTGATGTTCAGGAAATGGTTGTTGGTGATGAAAACGAACAAAAAGTTGTCGGTTACTTCTTCGATAAACCATGTGTCGTAAAACTGTTTGGACACAATCCTGAGGAAGATCGTGAATCCCCTTTTAGGGTACAGATGATGCCTTGGATTCCTCTTTCTGATGATGAGAAGATTCCTGTTGCGGCTGATTGGGTGATTACAATTGTAGAACCGATTGAAAAAGTTAAAGAACTATATTTGAAGAAAGTTTCTAAAGAGAAAGAGGAGGAAAACGATGTCGGAGATTGATAATTCCATTATGATTCTTTCTTTCGCCAACTGCACAATTATTACTCAAATTGAAGAAGTTGTTGGTGAGATTGGCGATCCTAATTGTAAGTTAACAGAGCCGTTTATTATTAATGATGATGACACTTTAACTCCCTGGATGGTAAAATATACAGATCAGAATACATTCATGATTCACTCTGACAAGATTCTGACAATTGTAAAACCAAAACAAAAATATATTGATAAGTACAAATCATTGCTGGAGTAAATGTCAAATCGTTTTTATACTAACGTCCAAATGGTCGGTGATGAAATCCTTGTTCGATACCATGAGAATGGCAAAAGCCGAATGGATCGACAGATTTTCTATCCGACTCTTTTTGTGCCTGCAAAAGGTAAGAAACAAACAAAGTATCGCACTTTGGACGGTGATCATGTTGAACCTATTAAACCAGGAACTATTCGCGAGTGTCGAGACTTCTTGAAAAAATATCAAGATGTTGAAGGGTTTAAAGTATATGGATTGGAAAGATTTATCTATCAGTATATTTCGGAAAAGTATCCAGAAGATAATATCAAGTTTGATATGAGTGAAATCAATCTTTACACGATTGACATTGAGGTTAAGGCTGAATATGGATTTCCTGATGTAGAAAATGTTGCTGAAGAGATACTTTTGATTACAATTCAAAAGTATAGCAATAAAGATATTATTACTTGGGGTGTTGGTCCATTTAGAAACAAACAAGAGAATGTAGAATACAGACAGTTTTCTAGTGAGAAAGAACTTCTCAATAATTTCATTTATTGGTGGATGGAAAACACTCCTGATGTGGTTACTGGATGGAACTGTGAATTTTATGATATTCCATATCTTGCTGGTAGAATCAACCGCATTCTTGGCGAAAAACTGATGAAGAGACTTTCCCCATGGGGAATGGTGCGTCAAGATGAAGTCTTTATTCGCGGTAGAAAAAATATTGTTTATGAAGTTGGTGGAGTCTCTGTTCTTGACTACATGCGTCTGTATCAATGGTCTCCTGGAACTCCCAATCAAGAGTCATTTCGACTTGACTATATTGCACAACAGGAATTGGGTCAACAAAAACTTGATCACTCTGAGTTTGATACGTTCAAAGACTTTTATACTCATGGTTGGCAGAAGTTCGTTGAATACAACATTGTTGACGTGGAACTTGTTGACCGTATGGAAGAAAAACTAAAACTTATTGAACTTGCTATTACTATGGCATTTAATGCCAAAGTAAACATCGAAGATATTTTTTATCAAGTAAGGTTATGGGATTGTATCATCTTTAATGATCTGAAGAAACAAGACATTGTTATTCCGCCGAGGAAAGGATCTAAGAAGGATGAAAAGTATGCTGGCGCTTATGTAAAAGAACCTACTCCTGGTAAGTATGATTGGGTTGTGAGTTTTGACTTGAACTCTCTATATCCACACCTGATCATGCAGTATAATATTTCTCCAGAAACACTACAACAAGAAAGTCATCCTTCCGCTAGTGTTGATAATATTTTGAATGAGAGTATTAATTTTCAGTTATACAAGGACTATGCCGTTTGCGCTAATGGTGCAATGTATAGGAAAGACTTTCAGGGATTCCTTCCTAGACTCATGCAAGAGATGTATGACGAACGAGTCATCTATAAGAAAAAGATGATTGAAGCAAAGAAGGAGTATGAAAAGACCAAAAATCCTGAACTAGTTAAGGAAATCGCCAGATGTAACAATATTCAAATGGCTAAGAAGATTTCTCTTAATAGTGCTTATGGTGCTATCGGTAATCAGTATTTTAGATACTATAAACTTGCAAACGCAGAAGCGATTACACTTTCTGGTCAAGTCTCTATTCGTTGGATTGAGAATCGAATGAATAGTTATCTCAACAAACTTTTGAAAACTGATGATAAAGATTATGTGATTGCTTCTGATACGGATTCAATTTATCTTTGTCTCGATGATCTGGTGCATAAAGTTCTTCCAAACGAAACTTCCAAAGAAAAAATTGTAAATTTTCTTGATCGCGCTTGCACGGAACAGATCGAACCTTTCATTAATAAGTCGTATGAAGATCTCTCTGAATATGTGAATGCTTATGAACAGAAGATGTTCATGAAACGAGAGAACATTGCTGATCGTGGTATTTGGACCGCCAAAAAACGATACATTCTCAATGTTCATGATAGTGAGGGTGTTAGATATTCTGAACCCAAACTAAAGATTATGGGAATCGAAGCCGTCAAATCTTCTACTCCTGGTCCCTGTAGAAAAATGATTAAAGACGCTCTTAAAATTATGATGACTGGTACGGAAGATCAACTAATTGAGTTTGTTGAAAATTCTAGGAATGACTTCAATTCAATGCCCCCAGAAGATATTTCTTTTCCGAGGACAGCATCTGATGTGGAAAAATATAAAGATCCCAATTTGATTTATAGGAAAGGAACGCCAATTCATGTAAGGGGTGCTCTTTTGTATAATTTCCACATTAAGAAAAACAAACTAACTAATAAGTATTCTTTCATCAAAAACGGTGAAAAAATTAAATTTTGTTACTTGAAAACTCCAAATCCGTTAACAGAAAATGTAATGTCATTTATTCAAGAGTTTCCGTCTGAGATAGACATTTTGAAATATGTTGATTATGATTTGCAGTTTGAAAAAAGTTTTCTTGAACCTTTGAAAATCATCCTAAATGTGATAGGATGGTCTACAGAAAAAACAGTAAATCTAGAATCATTTTTCCTATGAAAGATCAATACGTTATTGATGATGGCGAAAATAAACAAGAGAAATGGAATCGTGGACTTGATATCTTTATTGAGTCTGTGCATAAACCAGACTCTGCACTTCGTCAATGTGCTCATAATCAAAAGTGTTATCACGAACTAATGGATGTTCGTAAGAATGTATTAGAATATCTCAACACATTGAGGTGGAATTGATGGATTTTTTAAAAGAGATTGTAAAAGAGATCGGTGACGACTATACACAACTAGCATCAGACATCGATGAAACAGAACAATATGTTGACACAGGTTCGTACATTTTTAACGGACTTGTTTCAGGGTCTATATTTGGTGGTGTATCTGGGAATAAGATTACTGCCATTGCTGGC
>MDSZ01235867.1_pt1 | contig 10678 bp, 12 predicted proteins | sample 811201 | NCBI WGS metagenome assembly MDSZ01 (sample SAMN05326647, study PRJNA326480) | marine metagenome | isolation source: seawater | place: Indian Ocean: North | collected 2010
AAAATAAAAAACTTTAACTTAATATCCTTTTTAAAATTTTACTTATTTTTATCACCTCTGTTCTCTTGAGCTCAGGATATAGTGGTAAACAAAAAATACCTTTAGATTTTTTATTAGAATTTTTTAAATCTTTTTTATTTTTAATTATTTTTGAGTAAGCTTTCATATTTTGTATAGGATAAGGATAAATAGATCTTGTTTGAATATTTAATCTTTTTAATTTATTTTTGATTAATTTTGCTTTTGGGTGATAAACTGTAAATAAATGATATACATGCGATGAATTTAATTTTTCTCTTGGAAGTATTAAATTTGTTTCGGAAAGCATTTTCAAATAAATTTTAGCTAGTGCCTTCCTTTTTTTTATAAATTCATTAACTTTTGTTAGTTTAAAATTTAAAACAGAAGATTGAATTTCATCTAATCTTGAGTTCATCCCATTTTCGTTTGAATAATATTGATTTTTAAATTTAGTATTTTCAATTGTTTCAATACCATAAAATCTTATTCTTTTAATTTGTTTAAAAGCTTCATAATTGTTTGTTAATATAAAGCCTCCATCTCCATATGCGCCAAGTATCTTTGTTGGATAAAATGAAAAACACCCAAATTTACCTATTGTACCAGCATATTTATCTTTATACTTTGCGCCTTGTGATTGAGCGCAATCTTCAATAATTGTAATTTTATTTTTTTTTGCAATTTTATTAATTCTGTCCATGTCACACATTTGTCCATAGAGGTGTACAGGAATGATAGCTTTGGTTTTTTTTGTAATAGCTTTGTTAATTTTATTTGGATCTATTAAATAATCCTCTCCTATATCAACTAATTTTGGTGTCCCCCCAGCATTAATTATTGCTGATATAGTCGGTATAGCAGTATTTGCAGCAGTTATTATTTCATCTCCAGGTTTTAAATTTAAAGTTTTAAGAGATATAAGTAGTGCGTCAGTGCCACTTCCAACCGCAATTCCATACCTAGCTTTATATTTTTTTATAAAATTTTTTTCAAAACTGTCTATTTGCTGTCCGAAAAAAATATTTCCTTTTCTTATCGTTTTATCAATTATATTTAAAATTGAATTTTTATATCTCTTATATTCTCTTTCGTAAGACCAAAATCTAATCATCTATTAATTTCCTAAATTTATTAATGTTCATTGAAACATTTAATGGAGCATTTTTTCCCAGTACTTTTTTCGCTGAAATCTTTTTTATTTTTGGATTATATTTTCTAACAAAATTTAATACTGATTGCGATTTTCCGCCGATATTAAATATCCCTTTTTTATCAATAATTTTTAAAATGTTTAAAACTAAATCTTCGTGAAAGATGAAGTTCGTTTTGAAATCATGAAAAGCCACCTTATGAACAAAAGGTTTTTCGGTAACAGAAGTTCTTAATATTAAAGAATTTTCATAGAGCATAACTGCACACTCGCCTCCAAGTTTTGACCATGCATATTTATTGATAGGTTTAAGAGCAGAATTTTCAGAATAATTCCCCTTTTTACCTGGATACACATAGCAAGTAGATACATAAATCAATTTTATTTTAAATTTTGAGCAGATTTTTGTTATATTACAGGTTCCAATAATATTTTTATCAATACTTTGATTAATATCTCTTTCATGAATACTCATTGGTCTAGATAATCCCGCTAGATGAATAAGGTATTTTGGTTTATTTCTCTTTAAATAATAATTGATGGACTTTAAATTAAGAATATTTAATTGATTTTTTCTCGGAAATAAAAATTCAAATTTTGTTTTTTTTTGTTGAGATTTAAATGCTGTTGCAAATCTCCCAGTCCCACCTGTAAATACAATCCTATTTTTATAAGTCAACATGCGAAAACCATTCTCCTTTAAAACTTTTTTCTTTTTTAAAAATTTCATCTTTATGATTCCATGCAAATAAATAGATACAATCACTCATATTATTTCGAAAGTATTCCATATCTTTTATTGGGATATGAGTTCCCGGACTAAATTTACCTATTTTTTCTTTCGTCGTGTCGCAAATATAGTCAATATATTCCGTCCCAATATTACAATAATTTAAAATCGTAGTGCTCTTTGATGTTGCAGCGTAACCGCAAATAGATTTACCCATTCGCTTAAACTCTTTAATTTTATTTATAATATTTTCTCTCGATATTTCGCAATTCTTCTTAAATTGAATACAGGACTCTATTTGATCAAATTTATTTTCTACTTCGTATGTTAAAACTTTTGAGAGGTTTTTGCTATTTTTATCTTTTTCCCTACTTACAATGTACCTCATAGATCCCCCATGAGTATTTTGAGGAATGACGTCATTTAGGTAAAAACCAAATTTTTTAAATATTTTTGAAATAGAAGAGGCCGAAAACATAAAAATATGTTCATCGTAAATCTGATCATAAGAAGTCTTTTCAAACATTGACCCTAAGTAGGGTTCTTCAAAAACAAAAGTTCCATTTTTTTTTAAGAGATGATCTATTGCTAATATCAAATTATTTAAATCAGGTACGTGGCAAATAACATTAGAAGCACAGATTAAATCAGTCTCTCCCTGGAATTCTTTTAAATTTTTTACCGAAGAAATATTAAAAAATTCATTTAATGTTGGAACATTATTTTTTATAGCGACATCTGCGACGCTTTTAGATGGCTCGAAACCAATTATTTGATTATTAGTTTCTAAAAAATTCTTAAGGAATGTTCCATCATTTGAGCCAATTTCAATTATTTTGGAATTAGAATTTAAATATTTTTCAACAAATTTTGCATAATTTGAAAAATGTTTTTTCATATATTCTGAACTGCTTGTAAAAAAAGGATAATCCTTATTAAACATTTTTTCAGGTTTTGGATGATCATTTAATTGAAACAATGATAATTCTTCATTAAATCCAACCTCCATTTCAAAAAAAAATTCTTTTGAAAAATCTTTTTTTTCAATAAAACCATTGGCAATTGGCATTTTCCCAAAACTCATGAAAGGAGTTATAGGCTCATTTGTTATTTTACATTTCATTTATAAGTTAAACTCTTGAACAAATTTAGTGTCTCTTTTATGTCCTTTTCAATTTTATAATTTAAGATTAAACCAAGTTTTTTTAGCTTTTTATCATCTACATGATAGCTAAGTTGATTCATAATCTTTGTCTTTACAAATTGAACCTTTATTTTTTTTTTATATTTTTTAATTATTTTTAATATTTCCTTAACTGTAAAATTTCCGCTTAAAGCATTATAAACATCATTATTGAAAACATTTTTTTCAATACAAAACTTAAACACCTTAAATGCATCCTTTAAAGAGAGGTAAGGCCTATATTGATTAAATGCTGTTTCATATATTTGAATTTTTTCATTGAGTGAGGCATTTAAGCAAAATTTATTTATTGCCGTATGAAATCTCATTCCAGTTGATACACCAGCTATTGTTCCAAACCGAAAGGAAATATATTTCAACTTTTTTCTCTCTCTTTTAAGTAGTTTTTCTTCTATTAACTTTATCTCTGCATATGGAGATTGCGGTTTTAATAACTTTTCATCATCTTCATCAACAATTTTAACCTGTTTACCATAGACACTTGTTGAGGAAATATGAATCAATTTTGCTTTATTATTTTTGCAATAACTTATAATGTTTTTCATACATAATAAATTATTTCGATACATTTCTTTTTTAATTGAAAAACTGCCTTGAGCACTAGTATGAGAAGCGCAATGAATTACATAATCTGCTTTTTTAAAATTCTTCAATTTTGTTTTACTTAAATCTATATTATAGAAGCTAGTTTTCTTTCCTTGTTTAAGATTAAATAGTGTGCTGTAGCGCTGAGCATTAAAATTATCAATTAACAAAACTTCTTTAATTTTTTTTATTTTATAAATCTGATCGACTAAATATGATCCAATATGCCCACAAGCACCAGTTATTAATAATTTCATTATCTTTTTCTTTTGTTTATATATTCAAAAAAGTCTGAAAGATTTTCAATATAGTCTTTGAAATCATACTCTTTGTCACAAGCAACCATTAGAATAGCATTTTTTGTTAAAAATTTAATTTTACACCAAGTTTTTGGTTTTAATAGAAAACCCTCTCTCTTTGAATAACTCAATAAAATCGAACCTTTTTGATATTTAGAGATATAATCAACTTTAATTTTACCAAGAATTGGAAAAAGAAATTGGGAGCATTTTTTATGTGCATGGTCACCTCTCACGAAATTTTGTTTTCCATTTATAAAAAAAATTCTTTTGATATTTATTGGAAAATCTTTCTTAATAGAAAAAGGTATTAAAGTACCACTTTTTTTCTTAAAACCTTTAAATTTTATTTTGTTCATCTTTTTTATTTATATCACAGTAAACCACAGGCCACTCTAATGACTTTGTATATTTTTTAAACCAATAAGGAAGAAATCTCTCAGCTAAAAAAGTGTACATTCTTATCTTGTTATAACCCTTTAAATTAAAACCAAAAATATTTTCGCATTTATTTAACCATGCAAACACTTCTGTAAAATAGGAATTAATAACATTTGAAGACTTACTTATAAACATATTACCTTGACCAAACTCTGATTTTTTTCTCACATAATCACTGAAATCTTGTTTGTCTTTTTCAGGTAATAACTCAATAGCTTTATCTAAATTTCCTATTCCATGGTACATGTCAAACTGAAACCTTATACTGAAACGTGGTTTAAAAATTTCCCTATAATTTCTTAACATAGCCAATTTTCCGTGTTTCAAAAGCTTTATCCATTTTGGCCTGTTGAGAGTAGTTGGCTCTCCAATAATCGCATCGTAATTATCCCATTCACTCGGTAGTTTTTTTAGTAATGAGGTTATTGAATGTCTATTTTTAATTTCTTTAGATTCTCCCCATAATTCTCTGTATGAACAGAAACCCACCCATTCATCTTTTTCTTTGTACTTTAAAAGATTTTTCCAATACCAATAATAGAAAGTATATTCACCATAGAAAGGGTTCTTCTCTGATATATTTTCTAAAGTATTGTCTAATAACCATCCTTCTGAGAAGTTTTTATTTTTTAATCCTACTGGTATATAATTAAGTTTTTTTACGATGCTTAAATAATTATCATCTAAACACATGCAATATATCTTTAAATTATTCATTTCTTTTTTAAATAATCTTTAATGCTTATATTTTTTTTATCCTTTTTAGATAAGATAGGCTTCTTGACTGGCCATTTTATATTGATGTCTTTATCGTTCCATATAATACCCAACTCATTTTTTTTTGATCTATAGTTTGTACAGTGATAACAAATTATATTTTCTTTTTTTAACCCTAAAAAACCATGCGCAAAACCAGGTGGTATAAATACAGATATTCCATTTTTATCTGACAGTTTTATTGAGAAGTATTTTCCAAAATTTTTTGAATTTTTTCTTAAATCAACTGCAACATCAAAAATTTCACCTTTCAAAACAGACAAATATTTACCTTGAGCAAATTTTGTTTGCAAATGTAAACCTCTCAAAACATTTTTTTTTGAAGATGAAACACAAGTAAAAATAAATTTTTTTTTAGAAAAAATCTTTTTTTTAAAAGTTTCTCTAAAAAAACCTCTCTTATCATTATGAACTGGCGAAAAAACTACTTTTAAATCTTTAAATTTTGTTGACTTTACCCTCACTATTAGTCCTTTCTTTCAAAAAATAAATCAAGAAAACTTATAAATGAAAAGTTACTAAAGTTTTTAAAGTTTAGAAATTTAATAAAATTATTCTTATTCTGAGAAATCAATTTATAATTATTTTGATCCATAAATTTTATGAAATTTTCATATCCTATTAAATAAGCATAATTAATTATCGGGTGTATATTCACTTGCTTCATTACTATGTCCTTATCATTTATATTTGATTTATAAAACGGTGTGTGTGAAAAAATTAAATATCTAGACTTTATATTAGTAATTTTCTCCAAAATTTCTTTATAATTATTTACATAATGAATAGAACTTCCAAAAAACACAAAATCAAGATTGTTTGGTAGTTCCGATAAATTTTTAATTATTTTAATGTTGTTCAGATTATTTTTTTTTGCAAATTCTTCAATGAAATCGTTGTAACTCGGTAAATCATGGTAAAAATATTCTATATTCTTTAAATTTTTCTGTAAGTAAGCATAATTATCTAAGTTATTAGCACCAAAATCTAAAATTTTTACGCTTTTATTAATTGAATGATATAGTGCTAAGAGTTCTAGCAAATATAAACAAGTACTAAAAGGTTTATAAAATTTTTCATTTCTATTAATAAACTTCAATTGGTTTTTATCAATTTTGGTAGGGTGATTATTTTCTGGTAAATTTTGTAAATTTGTTTTGACAAAAAAAATTTTGAATATTTTAAAAATTTTTTTTGCTAGGAAGGTTGGAATTCGATCAAAATATCTTGAATTTAAAAAACTGTTTAAAAATCTGTACATTAATTTTAGATTAAATTTTTCAAGTAATTTGAATAGTCACAATTACCATAAAATTTAATTGCCTTTTTTATATCAATTTTTTTAATCCATTTTTTCTTAAGAGCTATTTCCTCGATACAAGCTATCTTTAGACCCTGCCTATTTTCTACTGCTGATATATAATTTGTTGCATTATAAAAATCTTGTATATTTCCTGTGTCTAACCACGTTCCACCTCTACCAATGAAATCAACTTTTAATTTATTTTTTTTTTTATATTTTTCTAAGAGATCTGTTATCTCAAGCTCTTTTCTTTTAGATGGTTTTAAACTTTTACTTAATTGAACAACATTTTTATCAAAAAAATAAAGACCTGTTATGGCTAAATTAGAGGGGCTATTTTTCGGTTTTTCAATTATTTTTTTTATTTTTCTATTTTTAATGACTGCAACACCATAAAGGCTTGGATTTTTTACCTGATGCAAATATATTTTAGCACCACTTTTAAATTTAATATTTTTGTTTAAACTTTGAGACAAACTTTGACCATAAAAAAAATTATCTCCAAGAATCAACGCAACGTTATCGTTTTTAATAAATTTTTCTCCCAAAATAAATGCATCAGGAAGACCTTTAGGTTTTAATTGCTCCTTGTAACTGATAGCTACGCCAAAATTGTTTTTTTCAGGAATAATTTTTCTAAATTGATTTAGTTGGCCCTTATTTACAATAATTAATATATTTTTTATACCTGCTAACATTAACACTGAAAGGGGGTAATAAATTAGGGGTTTATCATACAAGGGTAGCAATTGTTTATTTACAGCTTTTGTTAATGGGCTCATTCTTGTACCCATTCCTCCCGCTAATATTATTCCCTTTTTGATCATACCTTTAATCCTAGCCTTTTTTCGTAATTTCTTTTTTTAAATTGTTTAAAAAAAGACCGATTGTTAAGATACCACTCAACGGTATCTTTAAGCCCAGACTCAAATTTAATTTTAGGTTTCCAACCTAATTTTTTATAAATCTTTTTACTGTTCAAAGCGTATCTAAAATCGTGTCCAGGTCGATCTACTACATATTTAATTTTTACTTTTTTACCAAAATCTTTTTTCATAACTTTGAAGATTTTTAAAATTTTTTTCACTAAATCAATATTTTTTAAATTAATTCCAGAACCAACATTGTAACTTTCACCAGATTTACCTTTGAAATAAAGCTTTAATAAGGCTTCACAATGATCATTAACGTGTATCCATTCTCTAGAATTTCTTCCTTTTGCGTAAATTGGGAGTTCTTTGTTATTTAGAATATTAGATATCATTTTCGGTATTAATTTCTCAGGAAATTGATAAGGACCGTAATTATTACAGCAGTTTGATATAACAGCGTTCAATTTATAAGTACGTGTGTATGATTTTACTAAATGATCGGCTGCTGCTTTCGAGGCTGAATACGGAGAGCTTGGCGCATACATGCTATTCTCTTCTGATCTTAAATTGCCTGTTATGTCTCCATAAACCTCATCTGTAGAAACGTGTATTAATTTTGGACTTATTTTATTTTTACTTAAAAATTTTAAGCTTTCTAATAAATTAAAAGTCCCATAGATATTTGATTTAATGAAAACCTCAGGGTTATCAATTGATCTATCTACATGAGACTCAGCAGCTAAGTTAAAAATCGCAATAGGTTTAAATCTTTTAATAACTTTAACTAATCTTGACTTATTATTTAAATCAAATTTGAAAAATCTGTAATTTTTCTTTCCTTTTTTCAAATATTTATTTGATGAGTATGTGAGCTTATCAATGTTAATTACAAAGTATTTTTTTTTAATTAAAAAATTAACTAAATTGCTACCTATAAACCCAGAACCTCCCGTAACAATGATTTTTTTCATAATTTCAAAAGAATTATATGATTAATGTGATAAATTAGTAAAAGAATTATGTTTTAAAATCAAATATTATTATTTAATGGAATCAAATAACATTACAGTAGTTATAGTAACTTTTAAAAGTGAAGGTAAAATATTTTCTTGCATAAACTCTATCCCTAGTAATGTGAGTATTATTGTAGTTGAAAATTCTAATAATACTAAATTCAAACAATCTATTGAAAGCAAATATAAAAATGTCAAATGTTTACTTACAGGGGAAAACAAAGGATATGCCTCTGCAAATAATATAGGTCTTCAAATCGTGAAAACAAAGTATGCATTGGTTTTGAACCCTGATGCAACACTCAATAAAGATACTCTAAATAATTTTTTAAATTTTGCTGAGGTGAATAAGGATTTTAGTTTAATCGGCCCTGCCAATAATCAACAAAAAAAATATCAATTTTACAATAAGCATTTTCTAGAAGTTGATTATATCAGGGGATTTGCAATTTTTTTAAATTTAGAAAAGTTTAATGGAAATTTCTTTGATGAAAACTACTTCTTATACTGGGAAGAGGTTGATCTTTGTAAAAAAGTAAAAAATGAAAAAGGTAAGATTTATGTTTGTGAAAATATACTAATAAATCATGAGGGAGCTAATTCTGTGAAAAAAGAAAATCAATTTGAATTAGAAAAAAATCGAAATTGGCACTGGATGTGGTCAACATTTTATTATCACAAAAAACATTCTGGTTTTTTGTTTGCACTTATTTTGATTTTTCCAAAATTCTTAACCTCTTTAATCAGAGCTTGTTACTACTTGATAATTTTTTCAAAGCAAAAAAGAGATATATATTTTCATAGAATGAATGGGCTACTAAATTCTATTTTAGGTAAAAAATCTTGGTATAGACCATCATTGGATTGATTTTTTAAAATTTAAAAGATAGAAAACTTAGAATGCTAAAAAAAAATAAAATTTTAGTAACCGGTGGCGCTGGATTTGTAGGAACGAATTTAATAAAAAAATTACTTAAAAAAACGAAATTTAAGATTGTTAGTCTGGACAATTATTCTTCTGGAAAAAAACAAAATCATATTCGAAATTCAAGGGTAAAATATATAAAAGGAAAAACTGTTAATATTGAAAAATTGATAAAAAATCCTCACGAAGTCAAAACAGTTTTTCATTTTGGAGAATTCGCAAGAATTTACCAAAGCTTTATTAATATGAATGAGTGTATAGATTCTAATTCTGTAGGATCGAATGCAGTTTTTAATTTTTGTTTAAAAAATAATGTAAAACTCATTTACTCTGCAACTTCAGCGTCTTTAGGAAATAAAGGAAATGATAAAAACTTATCACCTTACGCTTTTACCAAAGCAAAAAATTTAGAATTATTAGAAAATTTGAAAAAATGGTTTAATTTTAAGTATGAAGTAATATATTTTTACAATGTTTATGGTCCTCATCAAATTTGCAAAGGTCAAATGTCAACCGTAATTGGTATATTTGAGGAGCATTATAGAAAAAAGAAACCTTTACCGATTGTAAAACCTGGAACACAAACAAGGAGATTTACGCATATCGATGACACAATTAATATTTGTTTCTTAGCTTGGAAAAAAAATTTATGTAGACACTATAGTATTGCACATAAAAAATCTTATTCCCTTTTAGATGTTGCTAAGATGTTTAAATCCAGAATAAAGTTTTTAGCTAAACGTCCTGGTGAACGTTATGTCTCTGCTTTGATTAACAAAAATCTATCTAATAAAATTTATAAACATTTTGGTAAAATAAGCCTTAAAGATTATATAAGAAGCTTTATAACTAGTAATTAGCTAGTGCCCTGGAAATTCTATCAGACTCTCAGTTTTGTAGCCCTTCCTCTTAAGAAGATTATTACCTGGTAAATCGAATAAATTTATTACAAAAATAAAAGCTGCAACTTTACCACCCGAAATTTCTATTATTTTTGCGGCAGCTTCAGCAGTACCACCTGTTGCAATTAAATCATCTATGATCAAAATTTTCTCTCCTCTACTAATCGAGTCCTTATGTATTTCAATAGTAGCTTTGCCATACTCAAGCTCAAAGTCAACCGAATGAACTTCAGCTGGTAATTTATTTTTTTTTCTTAACAGAATAAAAGGTTTTTCTAATTGATAAGAAACAGCAGATGCAAATACAAATCCTCTTGACTCAATTGCAGCCACTTTGTCAAAATTAATTTTTTTTGCTAACTCAATAATTTTATCATTAGTATATTTAAAAGCTTTAGCATCTTTTATTAAAGTTGTAATATCTCTGAATAAAATTCCTTTTTTAGGATAATCAGG
>MDSZ01008118.1_pt1 | contig 10677 bp, 10 predicted proteins | sample 811201 | NCBI WGS metagenome assembly MDSZ01 (sample SAMN05326647, study PRJNA326480) | marine metagenome | isolation source: seawater | place: Indian Ocean: North | collected 2010
AAATTATATATCCCTGTATATAGATTACTGCCACCAATATCCTTACGAATGAAATAAGTATAAATAATTATTCGAATTTAAGGACTACTCAGACTTAATGGGCTGTATTGTTAACTATTATTTAAAAGTGTTAAGACTTTTAATTTTTTTTACTCATGCTATTTGCAATAATTAGTAAATAAAAAATCAAAAAACTATATATATATCTTACTGGAGATTCAAGCTCCATTGCTCTCCATGCAGATATATAAAGTAGAAATATGAAAAGTAAATTTAAAAATGATATAAAAATATATAAATTTAACTCAAATTTTGTCTTACCTTTTATTAGAACATAAATACAAAAAATTAGTGTTAGCAATAACAAATATGTAAAAGGTTTATCAATAACAAGGTTTTGTAATATTTCAATAACATTACTAAAATTTAAATCCCTCAATAGTATCAAATCTTGTATTGTGTCTTTTAAGTCAATTTGACTTATGTGGTGATCTTTAGGCACATTAGCAAAGTATGTTATATAAGAAATTTCTTTCAATAACCATGCGCCCAAAATAAAAATAGATCCTTTTCTGTATTTTTCAGTAAATAAAAATATAAAAAATAAAATAATAACAATTACAGAAAAGAACTGTTTTGTGTTGTATACAAAACCTAATATAAAAAATATAATATATACTTCTTTACGAGAGCAATCTTTAATTTTAAATAAGTTTGTAAGTATTCCTGCCAAAAAATATCCAGCAATTCTTTCGGACATCAATGAAGATACAAATAAAAATTGTAACCAAGAACTATTAACTATCAAAACAAAAAAAAGTAATGAAATAAAAAGTTTGTTGTGTTTATTAGTTTTTAACTCAGAAAAAAGTAATAAATAAAGCCAAAAGAAAATATATGAAGAACTAGCTGCAAATTTGTAATATTGATGACCAAAAGAGATTTTAAAAATTATTGCATCAATATAACTCATGAATTGGGGGTAACCAGACATTATTGGGTTAGAGACAGAATTTTTATAACTAGTATCATATATCATTGTTGTATTTGGGAAAAATACATCTTTAACATCTCCGATGATATTGCTATTAATATTCATCATTTCAAAACTAAAGTTGTTGAAATAATACATAAGAAAATAAAAACCAACCGTTGAGAATATAATCTTTTTATTTTCAATAAATAAGAAATAAAATAATATCCATATCAAATTTGTTATATAAAAAGTGTTACTAATGTTTAAATCTTTATAGAAAAACAAGACAGTAGTTTCAAAAATAAAAAAACTAATTAAATAAGTAATTATTCCAAAAGTTATAGTCATATTTGAGAAGACTGATTTAAAGCAATAACCTACAAGGACTAAAAAAATGAATATTAGAAGTGACGAAAATAGATCATAGAATCCAAAATTAACAACTGCAAGTTCATTGTTTTTATAATTTAAAAATAGATTATAAAAAAGAGGTATTAAAAATATATAAATATTTTTGAATTGTTTTGGTATCAGTTTCATTTTTTTACTTTGAATTTAATTAATCTTTCTGGTTGTGTTGAAAACTACGAATGACTTAAAAAAATATTTGATTAGTTTATAACCGTCTCTAAATCTTGAAATTTGAGTCTTTCCGTAAGTTCTAGCTTTATAGTTTATGGGATATTCAGTTATTTTTTCTCCGGTAAAAGAAGCAGTAAAAATCATATCAAAATCTCCAAATGGATCATTTAACTTAAATGTATCTTGCCACCAAAAAATTTTCTCTATTAAATCTCTTTTAAAAACTTTAGTCCCACATAAAGAGTCAGTTAAATGAGTGCCTGTTACTTGAGATATTAAAAATTGAAATATTCTATTTCCATATTTGTTAATTGTCCTCATAGCACCATATTCCATTTCATATATTAGTCGTGACCCATTTACGAAATCACTATAGTTATTATCAATAATTTCAAAAAATTGTGTTAAACTTTCTGGTTCAACACTTATATCAGCATCTAATATAGCAATAACTTCACCTGAGCTAATTTTCAAAGCCTCCCAGACAGCATTTGCTTTTCCTTTACCTGACTGTTGAATTACCTTAACCTCAAAATTCTTATTTTCTGAACTTATTTTTCTAGCTATATCGAATGTTTTATCACTAGAGTCTCCACATGTAATTATGATCTCGCATTTATTAAACTTTGGTACTCTATCAATCAAGTTAGATAAATTACCTTCTTCATTTTTGGCTGGAATGATTATAGATTTACTTTGTATTTTTTTGCTGGTCTGAGTATTTCTAAATACAGAGTATGTCCTAATTCCAAATACAAATTTAAATAAAATAATTTCGAACAGAGCATTAACTACTGTTCCGATTCCTAAGAATCTAAAAGGTATGACCTGTTTTGAGGCTGTGTTAATAAACTCAAATCCTGTACTCGAAGCAATATTGCTAATTTTTTTATTGTGGACGTATGATTGTTTAATATTTTTATTTTTCAATTTAAGCATCTCAAGAAATTTTGAAAATAATAGATATTTAGTGTTTATGGATGTAATAATTAACTTTCCATTAATACTTAAATTTTCTTTAGCAATTTGTAATAATTTATATATATCACTTCCTGATTCAATAATGTCCGTAAAGATTATTGTGTCAAACTTTTTTTCAGAAATATTAATTAATGGTTTAGGGTCAAAAGGATTAATAAATATTTTCTTTGAGTGCTTATCAATGATTTTATCTTTTGAATTTTCATTAATTACATGGAGTGAGTTTCTTCCTATTAAAAATCTTTCTAACTCAAGACTGTGTCTTCTGTAAAAAATTTTATTAGAAATTTTCATAATAATGATTATAGTATTCCTTGATAGACTGGGAAAAGCATGATTTATATGTCAAAGAATTTAAAACTGAATAATAAAAGTAACTATATTGATAATTTTTCAAACATAAAAAGATTAAATGATATCGATAATCACTATCAATGTAATATATTTGTAATCCAGCCAAATAAAAATATTTTTGATCTAATCAAGAAAGAATTTAGTAATAATTTAAATATCAAGTATTTTCATTATGACAAAAAAAATGTAGATTTTAAAAATTTGAATGAAATAATTTTTGAAAATAAAATTACAGAGATTGACATTCTTAATCTAAGACTTGATGAATCTGGATACCAAATATTAGATGTTTTGTGTGATACGGAATATATTTCTATAGTCGAAAATATAGTCATACATAATATGATGAATTTCAGCATCCCTCGTTATCAAAAGAGTTCTCTTTTTTATAAATTAAAAAAAAGCCATAAGAAGAAACCTTCAATTAACTTAAATACTCAAAGATGGTTTAAAATTTAACTATTATTAATCCATGTTATTAAAAAAAATATTTCTTAGAATTCTTCAATATATACTATTAATTAAAAAATTTATTGTAGAAAAAAGTCTTCTTTTACTTTCAAATCTTTATCAAGTAATATTTCTTCTTTTTAATAAAACGGGACTTGAGAAAGAGGTCAAAATAAACAAAAGAACTTTAGAATCTGTAAAGAAATTTATTGATGAAGATACCTATTCTCTTTCAAGTGATTATTATGGACTACCCCCTAGAATATTAAAACATATTGATAAGCCATATAATAAGTATCCAACATATAGTGATTTGATACTTTACTTGCTTAATTCTTTTTCTAAGCCTCCTAAATATGTTGAAGTTGGTGTATCTGTACTTAAAAACTTTTATTTAATCTCTTCAGGAAAGACTGGAATAGAGCTATATGCTTATGACATAAATAAAATCAATACAACCATAGAAAAATATTTTTTATTAGAAGATAGTCAAGAAAACATTAAAAAGTATGTGCACAATGGAAACAAAATAGCATACTTTCAAGGAGATGTTTTCAGCACTAAAGATCTTAAAAACTTCAAAGACCTTATTAAAAAAGTAAACTTTATATTTTCAGATGCACACCATTCGTATGAAGGGCTAATGTCCGAATATGAAAACCTAATCAAAGAAATTCTTAATAAAGAATTTATTATTTACTATGATGACTTATCCGGTGAACTAAAGAAAGCATTTCTCGAAATATCAGATAACCTTTCAAAAGAACATCATATCTATACATTTACATTTTTAATTAATGGCTGGGTTGGAAATCATGAAAAGATGCATAGAAATGGAATAATTACTAATCTCAACTTAACAAAAAGTTTTTCCAAAGATGGGGTAAAGCTGCTATCCCTAAAGCATTATTAAAATTTAAATTATTATTTTCACTAAATAATAATTTATAGAAATTACAAAATATTAGTATAAAGATACATTGAACTATTTATTATTTTATACAGGAAAGATTCCTGATTACATAAATCATACAATAGATTCAATCCTCAAATTTGAAGATGAATCTTGTAAAATTTATTTTTGTGGAGATGAACGCTTAAGCCGTAAAGATGTCAACTTTATCGAGAAACAAAACCTCAACAATGAGATGATTAATGAAGTAGTTAGTAGAAATTACTTTAAGGATGAGTCTAATTTATTGTGGGAAAGCTCATTGTTAAGGGTATTTTATTTATATGAACTAGCAAAAGAATTAGGAATTAATAATTTTGTTCACTTCGACTGTGATGTTTTAATTTATAAGTCTTTTAAAGATATTAAACATTCATTTGTAAAAGATAGGTTAAACATTACACCAGTAAATGAATTATTTTTAAACTTTGGTTATGCATATGTAGATAATATCGTGAACTTTCAAAAAATTTGTTTGTGTTTATTAGAAATTCTTAAAAATAGTAACCATTATGAAGAAAAATACTATTCCGGAAATAGGCTCAATGAAATGATAATGTTAAACATTGCTCGTATAAAATACCCAAATTTATTCAACCTTTTAAATACTTTGCCAAAAAATAATAGTGAACATGTTTTTGATCCTGGTAGTTACGGACAATATCTTGGAGGTGTTGACAAACAATTTTTTTCTAAAAAACTTATAAATAACGATCACTATGTTGGTAGAAATATTATTAAGTATGGTTATAAAATAAAAATGGTGAAAGGACTTCCTGTAGTTACTGTAGAAGGCAAAGATTTCGAATTAGTAAATTTACATATTCATAAAAAAAATCTTGGGAAGTTCATATCGAAATGAAAGTAATGTTATCTAAAATTTTCGCAAAAATTACTACTAATGTTTATATCTATTATCAAAAACACTTAAAGAAACATTTAAAATTATCAAGTATGCCTTATATAAGCGGAGATACTTTTAGAGCACAATCTGATCATGTGCTTGATGACACGTCAAAAATAGATCCTACAAAAGTAAAAACAGGAGATATATTATTTGTAAAAACTGACTATTTAGATGAGTTTATTCAACATTGTTTACCTAGTTTGCCAGATAGTTTAAAATTAATCACCCATAATTCAGATATTAATATTGAGAAGAATCCTTTTGAAGACAAATTAAATAACAAATCAATCTATTGGTTTGCACAGAATCTAAAAATTGATTTTAATAGTAGTCAATATATACACCCTCTCCCCATAGGGTTTGAAAATAGGAACTGGTTAAAAAACGGGAAATTATCAATACTAAAAAATACAAAAATTACTGAAAACAAGAAAGATAGAATATTGTGCGCTTTCAATACAAGTACAAATGAACAAAGAATAGAGATTTTACATAATTTAGACTTAAATAATAATGTTGATTATTTAAGAAGAGCTAAGCATAAAGACTACTTAAGGGCATTGTCAGAATATAAGCTCTCCGTATGTCCGGAAGGGAATGGGCTAGACACTCATAGAATCTGGGAATCTTTATTGGTTGAAACACTGCCAATAGTAAAAGAATCTACTTTTACAATTAACCTTTCATCTCTAGGAATTCCTCTTATGATGATCGATGACTGGAAGGAGCTTCAGAGATTGGATAAAAAACAGATTGAAGATATTTATTCAGCAAAACACATCGAATTAAAAGAAAAAAAATATACAAAGAATACATTCTGGATGGAGAAAGTCAAAAAAGTTTTTGATTGATGAAATTTTATAAATTAAAGTCTATTAACTTTCAAACCAATCATTTAATAACTTAAGATATTCACTCTTTGAGTGTGCTCTAGTGAATTTTTCATTTGAATAACTTCCTTCAACAATTTGTGAAGAAAAAAGATTATTTTCTTTTCCGTGAGAGTGTTGGCCAATTGGAAAAGGTTTAACTGAGTAATTAAGTACATTATTGTTCTCGCATAATACTTTATGAATAAATGTATCACTAGTTACTTCTATCTTATTAAAGTTTTCCAAGAATAAATTAGCAAATTGAGTATTGAATATAAAACAAGGGTTTGCCATATTATATTTATTTTTAACAACAGATGTATAGCGTAAGTATTTATAAAGTAAATCTTCTTTCTTCGAACTGGGCGTATGTGAACCAATTCTTATGAGCACAGGTAGATCTGAATTAATTAAATTATTACTTTTTATTAATTTATTAATCTTAGAAATGGAGTTATTAATATTTTCCTTAAAGAAAAAGTCATCTTCAAATATTGTGTACAATCCACTTTCATTGATAGAAACTTTTTTCATAATATTTCTGAAAGATAAAAAATTTGCCACTTGTGAGGGTGTAATAATATTGTTTTTATGATTACAAATATCATATCCACATCTAAAACAAGGTGGATATGGAGAAATTTCGTTATTTTTAAACTTGTTTTTTACTTCTTCATCTAGAGGACTTACTGCTTTTTCAACTAAAAAATTTGAAATATTAAATTTAGAAAATTCAAAATTAATATGGTTATATCTGTAGATTGAATCTCTTAGATTTATCACATAACTTTTTTTAATAGTTTTTTGAAAAAAATCTCTAATCTCCATATATATACCGTTTTTTTAAAAGAATAAATTGTCCAAGTCTAAATCAGTATACCCAATAATAATACGCAAAATTAGGTCAAAAAACATTTAAATAATTAATTACCAAATTAGTTATAATTTTTAGGTGTTCAATTATTATGTAATTCACAATTTAGAGAAAGACAGAAAAGAAAATATGTTGGCTCTCTTTTCAAAGTACAATATTAACCAAAAAAATGTAACATTTATTAATCATCCAAATAAAAATGAAATTACTTACGAAATCAAAAAAAAAGCAGTCGAAAAAAAAGCAAAAATCAAAGATGGCTGGATAAGTTGTAGTTACAAGCATTATTTAGCGATAGAACAAATAGTGAAAAATAAAAACGAATATGCTGTTGTTATGGAAGATAATATTGGTGGCTTTTATGAAGAAGTCCCTGTTCGTTTAGAAAAATACCTTTCTGAGCTGCCTCATGACTGGGATATAGTATTTGATTCTGTTTGGGGTAATTACTCTTTAATGGGAGAGGAAAGAATCTTAGAAAGTAAACTTGTCTACAAAAAAGATAATGGTATTACAAAGAATGAATCTGGAAAAATTATTTCTCATGGTGGTACTAGGGCTGCTCAGTTTTATTTAGTAAATAAAAGATCTGCTGAAATAATATATGATAACTTTTTACCATTTAACCACTCAGCAGACATGTGGATGAATGAAGTTTTGAGAAATAATAATTTAAATTCTTTTTGGTCAGAACCTTCACTCGTAACTTCAAAATTTAATTCAAAAACATCCACCAATCTTTCTTTAAAAGACTTTCCTTATTTTATAAAATCAAAATTAATAAATCTATCTTTAGGGATTTGATTTGTTAAATTATCTTTACTGTTTAGATGAAGGTTATAATTTTCAAGCTTTAAATTCTATCAATTCACTTTTGGAGAATTCATCTAAAAAGATAAATCTGTATATAATTCATAAAAATAGTTTAACTTTTGAAAAACTTTTAAATAAAGTACCTAATTTCAATCAAATTAACTCTTTAAATATTTATGATTTTTCTAATGAAAATATTTCCTTTCCTAATTTAAAAGGTGCACACGTATCTGAAGCTACATATTATAGAATGTTTATTGATGAGTATATCCCAGATAAAGTAGATTATCTGATTTATTTAGATGCAGACATTATATGCTTAAATGATCCCTGTGAAACCATTGAAAAGGAAATAAGTATTATGAAATCAGATAACACTCCTCTTGGAGCAAAAACAGAGGGGACAAGGGAAAATTCATCTGAACTCTTTGAACAATTAGGTTTAAAGAATGATAATCACTTTAATGCAGGCATGATTATTATAGATTTTCATAAATGGAAATTTAATAATATAAAAACTAAATTACTTAAAAAAATGGACGAAAGAAAAAATAAAATAATTTATTGGGATCAAGATTTACTAAATATCGTCTTTGACGATAATTACACAAAAATTAATAACAATCTTAACTTCAATCATTCTGTTTTCAATGAAGTTAAAATTAAAACCGACAAGCTTTCAGATATAATATTTATGCATTATTCTGGAAAATCTAAACCTTGGGGATTAGATAGTATTTTGAGTCAGAACTCAAGCTACTATCAAGAAAGCTTTAGAAAGTTAGGAATTGGAAAGTATCATATTGTATTTGATAAAAGACTCAAAACATTATTTAATTTCTTTAAAATATTACTTACTTTAAAATTCTTAAAACTGGAATTTCCAGTTGATTATATTAAAAGCAGTTTCAAGAGTTTTACTAAATAATATTATTGATTATTTAGTAAAAATAGTTTCATCACTTTCATTAAAAACTGTATACAAGAGAAAAGTATAGAAAATAAATCCGCTCGGATAAAGCATAGAATCATTTTTTACGATATTTAATACTAAAAAGAGTATTAGCGAATATCCAAAAAAGTTTATTCTTGATTTGTTAATAACTATTAAGTAAATTAAGTAAGAAAATATAATACAAACACCAACTACGCCAAAGAATAATAAGTAGCTTAGAACTGTTGAGTGAGGCAAGAGCAAAGTATCTGGTAATAAATTAATCTCTCCATAATGTTTTGCAAAATTGTATGGACCTGTCCCAATTAATACATCTCCAATGTCAGGATTGTATCTACCAAGTGAATATGCCCAAATTTGAGATCTATTCACGTAGAAGGCTACAAAACTAAAAAATCCAAATATGATTCTCCCAATTCCACCATCATCATTAAGTTGATTAGCAAAATTAAGACCTTCTGATACTTGATATCCATCTGAATAGCTATTAGCTAATTCAAGTAGGTAGCCACTGGTAAAACTATATGGATAAGTAATATTTTGAACTCCTAATGTTGAGATAATTAATACTGTGGATAAAAGTAAAATTATTACAAAAATCATCCTAGAATTTAAAATTTTATCCTTAAAGAAGAAAAGAAGGGTAAATATAAGCAGTAACATTACAGATCTATTATTTGTGAAATAAAGGCCGAAAATAATATAGAGAATGTAAAATAAATCTAATTTTTTAATTTGTGTTCTATTCTTTAGGTAAACAATGATACTGAAGAATAAAATTAAACCAAAAAACTCCCCTATGCTTTCAGCACTCGGGTAGAAGCCTCTCCATGGTATTTTTACTCCATATTCATCAAAAGAAAAAGGATTGTTTAATGTTATTCCGTATTTCTGTTGTCCAAAATAGTAATAATTAAGAAAGTTTATAATAGGAAAATTGCTTCCAACAATTCCCAGAGTTAAAATTAAAACTCCTGCCTTACATAAATTGCTAAAAAATAAATTTATATCTAAGTTTCCTTTGGATTCGTGAAAAAAATAAATAAGTCCATTAATGAAAAAAATAAAAAATAAACTCATCGATATTATTGTCATAAATTCATAGCTTGTTGAGGTAAAGCCTCTAAGTTTATCTGGATCAAAAGAATATCTACCATCAGCATTTGAGATCCAAAAAAAAGTAAACAGTAGCATTAAAACGTTAACTTTAATATTAAATCTTTTCCTCAGTACAGAATATAAACCAAAATTGACAACAATAATGGAGTATACGTTAATGTTGAATCCGCTCAATACTCCTAATAAAAGAAACATATATGGTAAATAGTTTGGTAGAGAAAAAATTCTTTTACTTATAACTTCTGAAAGAGAAGTTATAAGTATCACTAAAACTGATAGTATATAAAAATAAGAATTGTTTTCATCCATATCCATTAAATAAAATTGCTTCGCGTAGTATCTTTTTTCAGAAAAAATCAATAGCGTAAAAATACAAGCAGTAAAGAAGCTAGATAAATAGAGTAATTTATATCGATGTTGGAAGGAATCATCATCTCTTTTTATAAAAGAAAGTAAAAGGGTCCATACGGTCAACTGAAGTGCAAGATTTATAAAAGAATTTGTTCCTATTGAGATATAAAATTCATTGTTTATTAAAGTTGCACCAGAAACTTTACCAAAACAATCAATTGAAGAATAGTTGTTGTATCTAAAATGGTAGTGATCTTGAAATATTGACAAAGGATCATTAATCAAAAATTCCAAAAGTGAAATTTTGCAGGGATTAATTTCATAAAAGCTCATATCTTCTTGAACTAATTTTTCAGGATTAATTGATTCAGAAAAAATACCATTAAACCAAGGAGCGGTTACTAAAAATATGATTAAGAATGCTTTAAATATAAATTTTTTATTAGTAAAAGAATCTTTTTTCATTAAATTTTAAATTTAGTATTGTATAA
>MDSZ01074957.1_pt1 | contig 10677 bp, 8 predicted proteins | sample 811201 | NCBI WGS metagenome assembly MDSZ01 (sample SAMN05326647, study PRJNA326480) | marine metagenome | isolation source: seawater | place: Indian Ocean: North | collected 2010
CATTTTGTAGAATCTTTTGTAGGATCATAAGGTTTATCACCATTTTTAATGGACCAATCATACGATGCAGAAATACCCTCTCTTCCACTAACTGAAATATTTTTTGAAAGTTGTTTGAAACCAAATACAGGAATTCTATTATTATCATCATCATAAAATTCAATTTCCGACATTTGAAGAGCACTACTAGTTCCAGAATTTCCATAAGTCTGTTTCATATCAAATTCAATATCAAAAGTTACTGGTAAATCAAATGATTTTCTCATGAGATGTTTCCATTGAATACCAGGTGCTGGTGTATATTTGATAACTATTTTATATGGCGTGTTTTTTTCCAAGTTATAATCACTAGTATAATATAAAAATTTCCGATTATCATTTCTATGTCTTAAAAAATTTTTTGATGTGTGCGCTTCTGGATTAGTATCGGATTCATCAGCGGTCATTTCTACAACTTTAGTTCCATTTTGATCAAAAATATTAATTGAATTTATTAATTGAACATTAAAAGATATTCTCTTTGTAAAATCCTTGATTCTTGATTGCCCTGTGGCTGCCATCATCATTTTGTCCCACATTAAATGACCAAGATCATCATTAAATCTAATATATTTACCACTATATTGAGCACCCCGGGCTTTCATGTCTATAATTTCTACAAACATTTTATCATGAGTAAATACGAACTCTGTTTCCTCAGGATTTGTTACATTTATTCCGTCTGAATATTCAACATAAATTTGTGAAACCCACTCGTCCGTACTTTTACGACTGCGCATTACTAACCCTGCGACTGTTTGAATATTATCTAGATTAAATTGATAATATGATTGACCTTCTCGCCAATTCCTAGGTCTCCATGCAGCCCCTTCACCAATTCCCGCCATTTCCCATTGAGAACTTTCCGATGAAGACCATGCTCTGTTTTTTTGAAGTACTAAATTGCCAGTTGTATAAGGGATATAAAATCCTGATACAAGCACATCAGCTCTCATTCCAGGTGGATATCTTTGATCATATGGACCTTTCCCTAAACCATCTCTTCCTGTTAGGGGTATAATTTTAATTCCTCTTGATTTAACAGGTTTATCAAATAAATTTTCAAATTTAGTATTACGATCATTATTTCCTCTAAAAACGTCTTCTCCTTTTTCATTATATAAAGTATTCCAATTTATACCATCCTCTGTATACTCTGCATTAAATGATGTAACCCACCAATCAGTATCGCCGCATCCTTGTGTAACAAGTCCATAAATTTCACGTACAACTCCTATATTCAATATAATATATTCACGTTGTGAATACGCATCTTTACTGTTTTTACCTGATCTCCATCCGTTACGTGAATTTATTACTGATGATCCATACCGATAACCTGGACGATCATTATTCTGAGTAGATGAAAAAGTTCTCATATAATCGGGTACTATAGTTCGTGATTCATTCCATGTTAAATATTTTGTTCCAGGTTTTGTTAAATCTGTCCATATTTCATCATCCAATGATACTTGTATAGCAAACGCCCTAATATATGAATCTCTATTCCATACCCCAGATACAATAACACCTTCTATTTCTGTTGGTTCAGACATATCTAATTTTAACCATTCTCCATTTGCTCTTTTTGATGCATACCAACCTCCTTCAGAAGTCATTGTAGAATTTCCATAAGTTGCATATGTATTATGATTACTTTGACTACTACTAAATGATCTTTTATCTCTTGGTACAACTTCTTTAACTGTTGAGATAGTTATTGGACGAGCATCGTTCCATGTTTTACCTTGTAAATATTTTCCAAATTGTACTGATCCATCCCATAAATTAAATCCACCATTCTCAAAACGCCCGTTAAAATATCCTGCATCCTGTTTATAAATTACATCAAATACAGGATCTTCATATGCAATGTCTTCATTAGGTTTAGACCCAGGATACATTAATTGATTTAAATTCAGTACAGGTTCCATTGGATATATATAATTTTCAACATCACTTGATTTCCAATTTGTTTTAAATAAACTATCATCTATTGGTGATTCTTCAAAACCACATAGAAATCTTTCTTCAGCCCCTGAAACAGTACCACCCCCTCCCCCACTTTCTTCTAATTTAGTAATTCTTCTAGTTAATGATCCGATTCTTGATAATAAATCTGTATTTTCATTATTTAATTTTATCTTAATTTCACTCAATTTTTCAATATTTAATTTTAAATTAGCAATCTCTTCGTTAGAACCTCCAGAAGTTTCCTGTAATGTTTTGAATTCTGCGTCTCTTTTCAATAATTTATCCTTTAATTCAAGATTTGCTACACGAAGTTTTTCACTATTTTTAATTACATCTGATTGGTCACCTTGCAAATCTTTATTATTATTTTCAAGAACCTTTATCGCTAAACTTTGGATATCTGTTTTTGATACTAATTCTTCTATATCTTTCTTTGCTTTCTCTAATTTCTTAGTTATATCATCATTTTTAGATTTATCTAATGCTATAATTTCTTCAAGAGTTTTATTCGCAGCACGCACCTTCTTTAATTCAATATCTAATTCATTTGCACTCTTAGCAGCACTTTCTAAATCGTTATCACTTGATATTTTTAAATCATTTTGTTCTTTAGTACACGTTTCATATAATGTTTTTGTATTTTGTAAAGTACTTTCTAATTGTTTTATTTTATTATTACGGTCATTGTAATCTTTCTTAATTTCCTCTAATTCTATTTTGATTTTATTATTTTCATTATTTACATCTGTTGTTGACAATTTTTTATCACTTAAGGTTGATTTTAATACTTTATTTTCCAATTCAAGTGTATTTAAATTTTCAGTCAATTGTTTTTTATTTTGTTCTTCTAATTTAGCGTTTTGTTCTAGATTCTTAATTTGAGATTTGTATAGATTTATATTCTTTTCATATTCATCTATTTTTTGTTTTGATAATTCATTATTAGTTGTGTCTTTATTATTTTGTAGTTGCATTCTCAATTTGTCAGTCTGTAAACTATCAATCTTAACTTCAAGTTCATCTCTCTTTTGTTTAATTGGATCAAATTCTTTCTTCAAATCTTCATATTTTTTCTTAAAATCTTGTGATTGTTTCAATAATTCTTTATTTTGTTCTGTTAACTTTAATAAATCTTTATTTAATGCATTTTTTGTTTGAGTATTTTCTTCAAGTTTGGTATTTTTGTTTTTCAAATCTGTTATTTCAATTGCAGCACTATCTAATTCAGATATAGTCGCCGACATTTTTAAAACCTCATTGTCTAACTGAGTTTGTAATTTATTATTCAAATCAGTTAATTTCTTAATCTCACTTTGAGAATTTTCATACTGTTTCTTTATCTTGTTTAGATCTTGTAATCCGGCACTTGCAACTTTCTTACTTTTATCTAATTCCAATTCCAAAACGGTATTATTTTTATTATCAGATTTTAAACGATCTATCGTATTATTGGCAACAATTAATTGTTGCCTTACATTTTCTATATCTCTAGAACATTGTGTATATCCGGTTGATAATTCTGCTTGAGTTCTACCACCTAATTCTAAAGTTTGTTTTAGTTTTTTCTCAGTAGCATCAACTTTTTCTCTCAAATTAGAAACAGTTGTCTCAACAATATTTTCTAATTTTTTTAATGCGGCTTCAAGTTCAAACTTATCTTTTTCAGAACCATCGTATTTTTCTATATTATATTTTTCAACAACATTACTATTGTTAGATTTAGTTAAAAAGAATACAAGGGTTAATATAACTATTATTAAGATAATACAATTTCTTATCATCTTTTTATTACGTAAATATTTTAAATGTTTTTTTTAATCATTTAAAATACAATTTATCTTCTAGATCTTCTTTTGTTTTTTCTTACGCACCTTCTTTTGCCCGATTTTCTAGATCTTCTGAATGCACATCTTTTACTACTTCTGCATGCAGATTTCTTTTTGCCGGAGCAACGTGGAGATCTTCTTCTTGATCTGCGTACAGATTTTCTTGGTTTACGCGAAGATCTTCTTCTTGATCTGCGGCATCCTTTTCCTTTTTTCCATGAACATGATTTGCGGCTTCTGCATACAGATTTCTTTTTTCCAGAGCATCTGGCTTTTCTTCCTCTTGATCTTCTTGATCTACGTGCAGATCTTCTTCTTGATCGTTTAACACATCTTGCGGCGACTACTTTACCATTCTTTTTAGTGTATCCACTTCTAAAACTACATTTGGCTTCAGCACAGTTTTCTTTAGATGGAACAGAAACAGACGCGCATCTTGATGTGCGTTTTCTAGATCTTCTTAACATTACTGATGCTTTTCTTCTTAATTGTTTGGCTTGACTTCTTTGTTTTTTGATACCTGCTCCAAGAGCATTTGCAGATTTTTTCAATTCACTGCATTGTTTATTTGCTTGTTTTTTGGCCTCCATCATACGGGCTCTGCCTGCTTTTGCTGCTTGCGATAAAGCATCTGCTTCTTCTCTTAACTCGGCAACATCAGAAGGCACTGGTTGTGGTGCTCTTCTTGATGATCTGCTGCTTCTTCTTGATGATCTGCTGCTTCTTCTTGATGATGATTCTGGCGCGACTTGCGCGGCCTGCAGGTCGGGGTCGTTCAATATTTGTTGGAGCCTCCCCTCCGCCCCCTGCATATTATATGAAAATCCTTGTTGATTATTTCCCATTTTTTTAACTTAAAGAAAGATTTTATTTTTTTTTAGTAAAATTGAAAAAATAAAATTAATAGTCCAAAAATATTGAATAATGACCGTCAAAACAAAACAAATATTGATTGATATGCTTACTGATCGTGGATATGTGATTACAGATAATAGCGTTGATGATAAAGTAATCTGTAAAAATAGAGATTCAACTTTAATCGGTTTGATATCACAAGTTGAGAAACTCAATATTAATATTATCAAAGAATATATTAAACTTATTGAACAACTAAATATTCCAAAATGTATTATTGTATATAATAATTGTATTACATCTTCAGCAAAGAAAGTAATTGATAATCTTCAACATCTTGATATTGAAGTATTTAATGAAAATGAATTGCAATATAATATCACATTGCATAAATATGTAAGACCCCATATTAAAATTGAAGGTGATGAATTTGACACTATTAATTCAAAATATGGTAAACATCTTCCAATTATACTCGCATCTGATCCTGTAAGTAGATATTATAATTTTAAGAAAGGTGATATTATTAAAATTATTAGAAGAAATGATATTATTGCATATCGTGTTGTTAAGTAAACTCGGTGTCAATATAATATATAAATCTTGATAATGATTTGTCAAGATATTCATCGCGTTCATCAGCATATATCCATTTTAAATCATTCGTTTCACTTGAAACACATTGCTTTCTAATTTCATTGATGTCTTTGTATAGTATTGGAATCTCATTATCCGTTTTTCCTATGTAAAATGTTGTTAAATAATCATTAATTCTAACATGAAGTAATTTATCATACAATTTAATGTCAGATGTTTTCATACATGTTTCTTCCTTAAATTCTCTAATTGCTGTTTGTTTATTAGTTTCATTTTTATTTTGCCTTCCTTTTGGAAATCCCCATAATAATTCACCAGTATGTGGATTATCTATTATTTTTTGAAGTATCCCGTTATTTTTTAATTTATAAAAGTTAGAAGATGCACGACGGCGTTCTGTAGTGTATATCTTAGACTTTTTATTTAAAATTAAATCATCCCATAATTGTTCAAAATTATGATTTTTTAATCTTTCTTTTTCATCTAAAGTTAAATCATCTGATATTTTAAGTAATTCACTCTCACTATATTTATGAGAATTACGTAAAATTGTTATAAATGCATGAGAATCACGACGTTGATATATTAAAAATTTTTTCTTATTATTATCATCAACATAATATAATATAATCCCATAAGATTTCATATTTCATAATATGAAATCTCTCTATAAATTATAATTTTTAATTCCAATTTGGCATATGATCTATATTAGTATTTGAATACTCTTGGTTTCTATCAACTTTGCTTTTCAATCTTCCAAATTCACGTCCGTTATTTTGTGTAGTATCACCTACACCGTATGATGCACTATTACTAGAATAAACGGGTAAATTTCTATTTAATCTAATATCATTTTCATGTTTGTTGTTAGGATTGTAACCACCGCTTGCATTTGTTGTTGCTTGTGCGATTGGTTGATTTCTTTCAAGAGTAAGGTCTTCTACTTCCATAAATTGTTCTCCTCCATATTTAGAATATATGTTAGAATTAGCAGATGTGTTAATTTTGTTTTGAATATTTCTGCTTGTATTAATATCACTTCTTTCAATGACATCTTTTGGCATAGCAGAACGATTACTATTGTAATTACCTTGTAATGAATCATTTACATATTCATTTACATTTCTATTAGAATTATTTACAGTTCTAAATAATACATCAGAACCTTTTGGAGCATTGTATTCAAAATGTTCGGGATTTTCAACAATTCCTCTTGTTGGCATATTTCTATTATAGTTATCACGGATTTCTCCTGTTTTGATAGTATTAACATTATTGTGAATAGAATCTTTAATAGTATTTTTTACATTATATGTCTCGCGTTGAGGTGCTTTATCTACTTTATAAACATATGAAGGTCCTCCTCTATTTACAGGTAAATTATCGCATTTTTTAATTGCTTGATTATACGTTTTTTCATCAGAACAATTGGTTGAATCTAATAATTTTTTCTTTCCACCTTTATTTGTTGTAGCATATGTCCATGCTCTTGGTAATCTTGATAATGGTAATTCATCATATTGAGATCTTACTGGTGGTCTGAAATCACCATCAGTCATTACACCATATGGTAATTTAACACCTCCAATACCACTCGTACCAATTCCTACAGATGTATTTCCTGTAAATGCTGATCCTCCTGATGATACAGAACCGGATGATCCAATTTGACGGTTTTGTCCACCAGCAGTACCACTATTACTGTATTGTACATTGACAAATGGATTTTGTCCTCTTGGATATACATTAATCATTTCACAAATACGATCACTCGCTTCTTCTTGATCATGTATTAATCTTTGTACATCACTAATTTTATCTTTTTTATATGTATGAATACTTTTAGGAGGATCTTTTAGTATATTCATATTATTACCCCATGTTTCTACCGAGGGTAGTGTAGTCATTCTTTTTGGATATATTCCATCGTATGTTACTCCACCTGCTGACATTGTTTATTTACTTATACTATTTATAAAAAATTTTTATATTACTTTATTTATTTTATTATCAATAATAAAATAAATGAATTTTAATACAACATGTTTGAAATGCAATACAGTTTTCGGGTTTTTTTGTAACCTTAAAAAAGGTATTGTTGAAACATATGAAGGACCAGCATCTACTTACACTCGTACACGTAATTTAAAAATGATTTTGCATAACAGGAAAGCATCTTTATTTTGTATTAAATGTAATTCTTATGTCGGATTTAAAAACCAAGATAACTACATACTTTTACACAAAGCATGTAGAACACCTATTTGACCATTTTTTAGGTAATACCTTGGAACCACGATCTTTAAATAATTTATATAAATCTTGTGATAATAAACCTCGTCCGCATTCTTCACATTTTAATATTTCATGTGATCTTCTAATTAAAAATCCTTTGCCAGATAATGAATCTGATAATATATGTATTAATTCGAAATCTTTATCTGTATTGTCCGTAGGAAGATGAGTTACAGTTATTATTTTTCTTGGCACTACTTTGCATACTTCGCAAATTTGATACCAATTTTTTCTTAAAATTTTATAATCATCGCTATATCCATTGATTATATCACTAATCCATCCAGGTTTCACATCATTTATGTACCTTTCTATTTCATTTTCATCTTCTATTTCTTTTAGATCCATTTCTATTTTATTTAAATCCATTTTTAAATAAAATAGATAATATACCTATAAATCATTTTATATTTTATCAAGTATTTAATCATTATAAAAATCGAATTATTATATAAATTTTTTTAATTTTATAATATGTCATTAGAACTTAATGAAAAACAACAACATGCATATAATTTAATGGAAAATGGTCAGAATGTATTTATTACTGGTGGAGGAGGTGTTGGTAAAAGTTTTTTAATTAAATATTTCATTCAAAATAATTACGGTAATATAGCAATTACAAGTACTACAGGAATTTCAGCAATTATTATTGGCGGTACTACTCTATATTCTTATCTCGGTATTGGATTAGGTACTAGTTCTGTATCAAAAATAGTTTCAAATATACGTAAGAAAAAATTTTACAGAGATAGATGGTGTGATTTGCATACACTAATTATAGATGAAGTATCAATGTTAAATCCAGAATTACTTGATAAAATTCATGAAATTGCTCAGATTCTTAGAAGAAATATGAAACCTTTTGGTGGTATTCAAATGATTTTATCAGGTGATTTTTGTCAACTACCATGTATTAAATCAGAAATGTTTTGTTTTGAAGCAGAATCATGGCAATATATTAAACATACAGTATATCTTGATGAAATTATTCGTCAAAAAGATACAGATTTTCAACAATGTCTTAATGAAATACGTCTCGGTAATACTCCTGAAAATGTTAGAAATATAATTAATAAACGTGTTGGTATTAAAATTGACAAAAAACTAGATATTAAACCTACAAAACTATATCCATTAAATCGTTCTGTAGATTCTGTAAATAATAAAAAACTAGATAAATTAATTAATAAGAATGGTACTATTTTTGAATACGAATTGGAATATAAAAACCATACTAAACGTAAAATAGATCCCGAAAAAATGATCAATTCACTTCCTGTAGTTAAAAACTTGAATCTTACTGAAGATTGTCAAGTTATGTTAATATATAATCTAGATATCGATAGAGGATTGATTAATGGAAGTAGAGGAATTGTTACTAAATTTGTAGATGATTTGCCAGTCGTTAAATTTATGAATGGAGAAGAAATTACTATTAATTATCATGAATGGGAAATAGAAGAGAAAGGTCAAAAAATAGTTACAATATCTCAAATTCCTCTACGTTTAGGATATGCATTTAGTATTCATAAATCACAGGGTTGCACCATTGATTATGCTGAAATAGATTTATCTAATCTTTTTGAATATGGTATGGGATATGTCGCATTATCGCGTGTAAAGTCACTAGAAGGGTTGTTTATTAAAAAAATCAATTGGGATAATATTGCATGTCATCCAAAAGCGTTAGAATTTTATGAAAAAACTAAAAACTAAATAATATTTGTGTTAATAAAAAAAATTTTTAAAATTTTTTTTATCTGTTGTATTATTAAAAATGATTAGTTTAAACGGAGCTTTAAGAACATGTAAAGTAAACACCGGATACGCGAATAGATTAGAATCTGATCGCTTTGAAAATTCCGATTTAATGGTATGCCCCGTATGGAACGGACATGACCTCGCAGGAAGACCTGTATGTGCGGATTCATACGCCACAAAAGTTGCCGGATGTAATGTAGCATCTGACCGTGTTGTAGTAGAAAATGCTCATCGTCCAAGTTACGCTGAATACATTCAACTTAACATTAAAGGCATGGATGGACCACTTTACGGATCTGACAAATTAAACGTCTCTGGCGCCAGAGCCGAAAAAGAATTACAAGAATCATTCCCTCAACAAACAGGAAGATTCAACAACACACCAAGTATCGCACAAGTTGGCGAAGCATCATGCAACAACAACTACAGAGACTCTAGACCAGTAAAAGAAGGTCTTGAACTTGATTCTGAAAAAACCCGCCGCCGTCGCAGATAAATAGATTAAATATTTATTATTATCATAATTGATAATAATAAATTAAATATAAATATATACCTCAAGACTTTCCTATAAATAGTAGTCAGGCTCATCATACCTATAGTTAATTCTTTACATATACTTTTATTTATGTTTCATAATTTTAAATAATTATTATATAATTTTGTTATATAATAATTTATTAATTTTCTTAAACAGATCCAACAACTGCGATACCACCACCAGCACCTTGTTGCATGGCTTCTCCTGTGAATTGTTGTTGTCCAGATACAGCAGTTGCGAGTTCCGCTGTTTGTACTTCGGCCAAAATATCTTGTGGTTGTCCAAACAAGACATTGAGGGCTCCGTTTTGAAGATCGGAAACTGGGTTGGCCGCTGGTTGAGAGATTTGAGGGCATGGTACAATTGGTAAATCACCTCTAATCATATCACCTTGTCCCGCTTTTCTAGATTTGGCGGGTTTGAATACAAGTCTGTCGTATACGACAGGTTGTAAGTCAGGTCCTTGTTGTTCACCTTCTTGGCCAAGATCTTCCGCTCTTTCAACATATCCTTCAAGTGGTTCAATTACATTATCATCACTAATGTGTGTTCTTCCAGTTAAGTGTTCGTCGGCTGGAAAGTTATTTGTTACCGCTTTGCTGGCTTGTGTGGCTCCTAAGAATTGTCTTGGGGCAAGAGTTGATTCAAGTTGACCGGGAACTGTGTGGAAACCTTGTTCTCTGTTAGGTTGTCCTGCATGTTCGTAGTTTTCTCTTCTTCTACGTCTGCCTTTAGCAGCATCAAGGGGATCTTCTCCCATATTTTCTACGTAGTTTTCTCTTC